>Ga0208894_1000159_pt1 | contig 58474 bp, 41 predicted proteins | sample ETNtaG_12_FD_185752 | JGI IMG/M metagenome (GOLD analysis project Ga0208894, IMG submission 185752) | Marine microbial and viral communities from oxygen minimum zone, Eastern Pacific Ocean - ETNP201306SV49 (SPAdes) (version 2) | ecosystem: Environmental > Aquatic > Marine > Oceanic ...
CTCATTGATTTCAACACGCCGACAAGGTATCAGACAATCGATTTCAAGACGGGTTGTCGGATGGCGTGCTAAGGAGGGGCAGTTATGGCGTTCGGAGAAATCCATATTCCATATTGGGAAGAAGCGGGTTTTCACCGTCAAATATGTCGGGTTACAAATCAATTCTTTTGGACTCGAGACCTTTCAAGAGACACTTGTGGAGATTCTACAGAGGACCCCTATACTTTCATTGGAAACCCCATCATTGAGGGATACCCAGTTCGAGGAAAGGCACTCAAGGATGCTATTCGAGATAATTTTCTGGGATTTTTTGAAGAACATGGGCATCAGAGAGTAGAACCTTATCCAGTTATTGCACGCTGGCGAGATGATATTCATCTGACAATTGCTTCTATTGCTGATTTCCAACCTCATGTAACTAATGGGACAGTACCTCCTCCTGCCAATCCACTAGGGATATCTCAACCGTGTATCCGCTTAACCGATGTAGCCGCAGTAGGCCGTTCAGGAAGGCATCTTTCAACTTTTGAGATGATGGCCCATCATGCATTCAATCGTCCCAAGGATGGTGATGTAGTCTATTGGATCGACCAATGTGTGAGATATTGTGACGAAATGCTCTGCCAGCATTTCGGGATTGACTCTAATGAAGTGACTTATGTTGAAAATCCTTGGTCAGGTGGTGGTAATGCTGGTCCTGCGTTGGAAGTAATTGTGGGTGGGCTTGAACTGGCTACTTTGGTTTTCATGAATTTGGAAGAACACCCCGAAGGAGATATTGAAATCAAGGGTCTGACGTACCGTGAAATGGATTTACAAATTATAGACACAGGGTATGGACTTGAGAGATTTTGCTGGGCTGCCGCTGGAACCCCTACAATCTATGAGGCAATCTATCCTGAATCGGTTGAATGGCTGAAAAACCTCTCAGAATACGATTCAATGGTTGAGGGTTTAGGAATTTCAGTTGATACTGAAGTTCTTCTTGGTGAATTATCAAGGCTGGCAGGAATTCTCAATATTGATGTAGGTACTGATGTCGAATCTCTATACATCAAACTTTCAGAAAAATTGGAAGAATCTAACTTGATGGTCTCGGTTGAAGATCTGAAACGATTCACTGAGCCCCTATCAAGCATTTATGCAATTCCAGATCATATGCATGCAATATGTAACATGCTCGGCGACGGACTAGTTCCTAGCAATGCAAAGGCGGGTTATCTAGTTCGGATGCTTGCACGTAGGGTTTGCCGGATGAAGGACGACTTAGGGTTAACAATCAGTCTCTCTGATTTGGGAATACATCATATGGACACACATCTTGATTTCATCAATTTTGTTCAGTCGCGTGAAGGTGTTTCGACAATACTGGAATTAGAAGAAAAACGCTACTACGAAATGCTACGAAAGGGTGAAGCGGCAGTCAAAACAGCATTGCGAGATTTGCCGAAAGATTCCCCTCTAGTCCCTGATGAGATACTATTCCGTTTAGCCGAAGAGAGAGGATTGAATCCCGACATGGTCGTTTCAATTGCTCATAGTTTGGGATGGCCCACTCTATCTGTCAGAGTAGGCTTCGCCGCTGATATGGCGGCTCGAAATGCCGAGCGGACCAAGATTGCAGCCAAAACCAAAGCTAAGAGCAGTATATTTGCATCTGATGGTTTGCCAACTACAATGCAAGATTATTATTCTGATACAAGTCAAACATCTTTTGATGCCTCAGTGCTCGATTGCAGTCCTTTATCTGAAACTCAGATAAGTGATTTGAATCTATCAAATGAGGTGTCAATTAGCCCTACACACTCAGTCGTTCTTGACCGAACTTTGTTCTATCCTGAAGGAGGAGGTCAATTAGGCGATCAAGGTATTTTGGGTAATGTCGAGGTGGCCGACACAAGAGTAGAGGATGGAGTTATTTTCCATCTGACCAATGGTGCCATAGAGTTAGGTGAGATTGCCGGCCAAGTGAATTGGAGTCGAAGACGTCAACTAATGGACCATCATACTGCTGTGCATATTGTAGGAGGTAGTGCAAGAAACCTTCTTGGCCCTCATATTTGGCAAGCGGGTTCTAACAAAGGCGAGCGCTATGCAAGGATTGACCTGACACATTATTCGCGACTTAGTAGAGATGACTTAGATAAGATTGAAGATTATGCGAATGAAATTATTGCCGCTAATCCAATGGTTGAGAAAATGGTCTTAGATCGTGCCGAAGCAGATAAGAAATTTGGTTTCGAATTGTATCAGGGTGGACCACCCAAACATAGCGAAATACGAGTTATCAAAATAGGTGATTATGATGTTCAGGCCTGCGGAGGGACACACCACGATGAGGCTGGAAAAGTAGGTGAATTACGCATCATCCGTTCCAGTCAAGTCCAAGACGGAGTAGAGCGTCTGCAAATCGTGGCAGGGGATACCGCACGTGAGCACGCCCGGGTGCAAGAGCGCCTTCTCAATGAGTCTAGTGAGGTTCTAGGAGTTGCTCCCGAGGAACTTCCAACTGCTGTAAATAGGTTCTTTGAAGAGTGGAAAACACAACAGAAGAAAATTGAATCTCTAGAAGCCGAAATAGTGCGGCTGCGTACTAGTGGAGGTGGCGATGCTGCTGTCGAGAAGGATGGTGTTAGGTATGCTGTTATGGAGGTTGGTGGTGACATGAAACAGATGATGACAATGCTCACGCAGCTTACTCGTGATCCCTCTAAGCCTACTCTCGCTGTGTTAGGCACTAGAGCAGAGGGTGGTAAACTGATTGTAGCCTCAACCGAGAATTCGATTGCCGCAGAGCGTCATAACGCGGTTGAGGTGCTTAACGTCATAGCCGGCCACATCAATGGTGGAGGTGGAGGCCGACCCACAATGGCTCAGGGTGGGGGGACCAATGCAGAAGGAATTCCAGCGGCCCTCGATGCTGCACGTTCATACCTTGGACTGTGATAGGATGTCCGACAAAGTTGAAGTTTCAGCTCGTGCAGCAGCCATTGAATACGCTATTCGTGATGTAGTTGTTCCTGCTGTTGAATTGGAAAAGCAGGGACATGAGATTATTCGCCTCAATATTGGAGACCCATTAGCGTACGAAGGGTTGCCAACTCCTGAACACATGATTGCTGCGTACAAGGAGGCGCTAGATGCACAGGACAACGGATACGGTCCTTCTTACGGACTTCCAGCCCTTCGCCAAGCTATTGCAACAGCAGAGACTAACAAAGGCTGGATGTGTAAAGAGGGTGATGTATACGTCACTCATGGGGTTACTGAGGCGTTGCAGATAATATTCGCTGCATTCTTGGAATCCGGTAACAAAGTTCTCGTACCAGGCCCTCATTATCCACCTTACATGGCCTATCCTCAGATGTATGGAGCGAGCACCGTCGAATATCGTTTAGATTCACAAAATGGCTGGCGTATTGACCTTGAAGATATACGTTCCAAGATGGACGATAACGTCCGTCTTCTAGTCTTAATCAATCCAAATAACCCAACTGGGAATGTTGCTACTGCTTCGGAGATAGACGCACTTATCGACATCGCTGAAAAGTGGCCAAAATGTACGATAATTGCAGATGAGATTTACGACGGTCTCGACTTTACTGATAATCTTGTATCTGTAGCATCTCGTTCTAGTAAAGTACCAGTTATCACACTTAATGGAGTCTCTAAGGTCTACTTCGCACCGGGTTGGAGAATAGGGTACATGGCATGGTATGATCCTGAATCTAAGTTATCCCTCGTTCGAGATGGAGTTGAGCGATTGTTACGCAGTAGGTTATGTGCTTCTACCCCTGCTCAATATGGATTCCTTGCGGGACTGAATGATTCAACTGATTGGCTAACTGGGCACAGAATCAAAATTAAGCAACGATTGGATTATTGTTTGAACCGTATAGGGGAAATTGAAGGAATCGAATGTCAGGCTCCCGGTGGGGCTTTCTATCTCTTTGTCCATATCACGGATGAGAATCTAGAATCTGACAAAGAATGGGTTCTTGACCTACTTCATCAACACCATATTTTGGTTGTTCATGGCTCAGGTTTCTCACCTGAATTTGGAAGCGGTCACTTCCGCATGGTTTGTTTACCATCCGTCGATATTCTTGAAAAAGCATTTGACTGTATTGATCAATTCATTAATGGTTGATATCATGGGTATTTTTGATTTCTTTAAGTTTGAAAAGAAATCTAAAATATTATCATTAAATGAGCGTTGGATTCCTACTTCAGATGGAATGATTAGAGATTCATTGAGGGATTCGAAACCAGTATGGGTTATTGGAACAAATGTTTTCGAACGCTGGATTCAGGGTGTCGAAGAAAGAACCGGACAAAGCCTCGGCCGTCGATTAGCTCATGCCGCCGCAGAATCTGAAGAATTCATGCTGAGAAAAGGTAAATTCCAAATCCCTAAGGGGATAAATCCAGACTCTTGGCTTTCTACTCTAAATGATTGGCACTCAAGAGGAATTGGCTATTTTAACTCACTAGATTCTTCCGATGAAGAAACTAGAGTAATTATTTCTAATCCTGCATCTGGGCCAATCTGTGCTGGGCTTCTCGCATCAACATTTGAAGTGTCAAGCAACAGAAGGTATCGCTTTAGATGGGTGGAGTCAAAGAAACAGAGTCTGATATTCTCTCTTTTTCCAGATAATTCCGACATCCCTCCTCCTGAAGAGAAATTGCAGACTTGGAGTCAAGAAGATTTCCAAGTTTCAAATCTGGATTTATTTGATTCATTAGAACTTGGTCATAATGGTAGTTGGGCAATTAATAGCAATCGTTGTATGATTATTCATCTAGATCTGATACTAAGGTTTGCCGATAACTGTACTACATATCTCGATCAGATACACACCGGTAGAGTTGATTATGAGTTCTCAGGTTTGGATGAAAGTGAAGTTGTGATGTGGACGGCGATGGCGGATTCCATTCGTGATGTGACATTTGAAACCGCTCCACACATACTAATATCTAAGCCCAATGATTGGAAACAAACTGCGCATAGGCATCTCTCTTACAATGGTCTTGGTGCCATTTATACTGCTGAATCAATTGATTCTCATGGTGGCGTCAAATTAATTCTTGATTGTTGCTTTCACCCCGCTATTTCAGGAGGGATTCTTCTCGCTTGTTGGGAACGCGCCTATGGTAGGCGTGGGAAATTAAATTATCAGATTGACAATGGTTCAGTGTGCTTTTTTCTTTCTTCATCTGTTGAAATTGCTTAATCTGAATGAGATGCGTTTTCTCTGAAACATTATAGCCGCACCCAAAGTCAAAGGAACGGCCCCATTAGGGGCCGGGTGAATAGAATGGCTCTAACTCACAATCAGTATGCGGTTGTTGCAATAGCAGCAACACTCTGTCTAGCTGGATTTTACACTATTATTGATGCCGGTCTGTCTACAACGGAATCTGGTGGATTTTCTCCTGCTGGAGATGATGTAATCTCTTTTGGCCCTGAAGACCAAGAATCAGGCCAAGATTTCGATGGGGACGGAATTCCTGACAGGATGGAACAGACTCTCTATGGTACTGATTGGAGATTAAGTGATACTGATGGAGATGGTCTAGAGGACGGTTGGGAGATTGCCAACGGACTCGACCCTCTCGATTCCGGAACGCCATCGGAGAATGAAATAGAAAATGAAAATCCATCTGAGCAAGAAGAGACTGGTGAACAAAACGAGACCTTCCCCGACCCTGATAATGGCCCTTATGGGGATCCTGATCGAGATGGTCTAACCAACGAAGAAGAAGAATCAATTGGAACTAATCCAACCGTTCAGGATACCGATGGTGACGGGTTGAATGATAGATGGGAGGCAATTCACGGCAAATCAATCGAAACTGCTCAAGGAACGGTCACTCTGTTTGACCCATTAGATCCTAATTGGGGATGTTATTTATTGACTCCTGATGTGGAAATTGAAAGAAAAGAAGCTATTGGATTAAGCACATGGGAGACACTCCCTCATCATCCAAATGGAGACCGTTCTTGTGATTCTGTTCTCGATTCAGATTCAGACACTCTAGCAAATTTCCTTGAAGAGATTTATGATACAAATCCTCTCGAGAAAGATAGTGATGGCGATTTAATTGAAGATCAAATTGAGGTGAGTTATGGGGCCATTTCTCTTCATAAGAATATATTAGATTGCCCCGATTTGTATAATCCTCCGGAATCATCTCTGACTTTAATGGCACCTTTCCATGATTTCAAGTCCGATGCTAATGACTTGACTTGGTTTAACCAAGACATGGATAATGATGGCCGAATGAATGGTCCTGGAGACTGGGATACAGATGGCGATGGAATGCCAGATGGATACGAATATTGCTATTCCATTAATCCTGATGCCGGGCCCAATGAAGATCCAACATATCTCAATCCTGCTAGTGGTGTAGATGCTTATTGGGACACGGATGATGATGGAATGAACAATCTAGAGGAGTACGAAGTAGCCTACACATGGGGGCCAACCAGTTTCACTAATCCTCTTGCACCGGACTCAGATTTTGACACGATGCCTGATGGTTGGGAATACCATAACGGAGTAAACCCAAGGAATAGAGCCAATGAAAATGATGATGGTGATTTCGATGGATATGACTTGGATGGAGACGGCGCAGTAAGGCATAGCGAAATGGTTGGCTATTCATCAGTTCACAGTATCTCGGTGGAAATAGGAAGTTCTGTTTCACAAGATAGCACTGTTATGTGGGTGCAAACTGTGCAAAACGGTGAATATGTGAATATACCACTTAGGTCTCCTGTTGAAGGAACTGTTTATGAGATAAATGTAGAAGTCGGAGATGATATTAATAATCGATTACAGGACCTAATAATAGTTGTCGAAGAAAGTGAGAAATTCACGGACCTAGATGAGTATAATGCTCGGGACAGAGATAATGATGGAATAATCGATGGTCGTTCAACAAATCCTCTAGATTCGGACACCGATGATGATGGTCTAATCGATGGAATTGAAGTCATGGGTTGGACAATAAGAATCATTGATGTTGGTGTTAGGGACGTCGTTGTCCGGTCTGACCCTGGTCTATATGATACTGATTCTGATGGGCTAAGTGATTATGTTGAATATTCTGTCACGTTCACAAATACTACAGATGTTGATACAGACAGTGATGGCATCGAGGATTTCACAGAATCATTTGATGGATTTACTTGGAATGGCTCGACGTATTTCACTAATGCCTCGATGTTTGATACTGATAATGATGGTTTAAGTGACGGAGAAGAAATAATAGATGGGGCTGATCAATATATCACAAATGCTAATGATGCAGATTCAGATGATGATGGACTGAATGATGGAGCCGAAGTACTCCATGTCCCAAGACCATGGCAGCCAGCAACTAATCCAATTGATAATGACACTGATGACGATGGACAACCAGATGGGTGGGAAATGCAGGTATTTTCAGTTCAAGAAAATACAAACAGTCACAGCCTTTGGATTTCGACCCAAAATTGGCTTCCTTATGGGTGCGAAGATATGCAAGAGTGTGGCTTAGGCCCTGGTGGCTGGGTTTGGGACAGTTATGTAACTGGGTTCCGTAATTCTGGTGATCGGAATGGTGATGGGGAGATAGATCCAAAATACTTCATTTACGAGATGAACCTTTCTGGCTTTGATATTCCAGCAAATGGCAGGTGGGCTTTGGATCCTTCATTTGGTTCACTTCCCGACTCATTATTTGATATTGACAATGATACCTTATTGAATAACTTAGAGGCACCGAACAGGTGGGACACGAATCCGGTCGATTTAGACACGGATGGCGATAAATTACCTGATGGTTGGGAAGTTCACGCGTCCGAATTAGCAATCAGTTTAGGATTAGTTGACAATAATACGCTTGATGCTCTAGGTGCTCGAGGTCCAATGGACCCAAGAATGCCTGACTCGGATCTTGACGGAATCAATGATGGAGCTGAGGATTTCGATTCAGATGGTCTCAATCAAACCCACTTACTTAATCGATACTGCCCATCGTGGCAAGATCCACAAAGTTCTGAATGTCATATTGACCCTTCGGTTGAAAGTGGTGCGTTTTTCTATAGTGATTTAGCTAATTATACCAACCATGAGGAATTCCAGAATGGTACTAATCCTGTGCTTGATGATACGGATGGAGATGGTTGGCATGATGGTTCAGAGGTATACCACCAAGATCATGATAATGATGGAATGTGGTCTGGCTGGGAGTACTATTTCGGTCTTGAACCATATGATCCAGCCGACGCTAATGTTGATTCAGACGGGGATGGTTATCTCAACAAATGTGAAAATGAATGGAATACCAATCCAAAGGATCCAACAAGTTTCCCTGGCCAAGGTGAATTATGTACTAATGATTGACCTATTTTCATGCACTATGCAGCCTCAAAGGGTTAGGTGAAATGATGTCATGGTGGGTCCTTCCAACTACGGCTGATATCGGATTTCGTGCTTTTACCGAATCATCTGAGGAACTGATTAGACAATCTTCACTTGCTTTCCAGGGAATCCAATTATCTGCTCAAGGCGAGGAATTCCTAGATGGTCATATAAGAAATGTAGCCGAGTGGTCCATTGAATTATCAAATGGAGATTTAGAAAGAGGCTTGGTTCGTTGGTTAGAGGAAATTAATTATCAGGGTGTGGTAGAACAGAGATGGCTTGTAGAAATGCAGGCTGAAATTACCGAAAGTAAAATTTCTGCCCAAGTTCTTTGGGTTAATTCAGAAGATGTAGAACGAGAGATAGAAGTGAAAGCAGTTACACTGCACAATTTAATTTTTAGACAGGTTGACGATAATGAGGTGGTTGAAGGAGTGGATGGCATGCCTTCTTTCGAAGGGCCGGGTTGGATGTCTCAAGTTATTCTTGATATCTAATATCAATATTATTCTTCTACATTGAATCTCTGATATACTTCATTTGTTGTTTGTGTAACTCGAATAAAGGTAGTACATTTGGGTAGATCTTTGATACGTCGTGCTCCCACATAAGAGCAGGCTGAGCGAACACCCCCAAGAATGGCTTGAACACTATTCTCAACCGGTCCTCTATATGGGACACGGACTTCCTTGCCTTCCGGAGCTCTATGCTTTGCTACTTCACCATAATGAGACTCCATTGCTTTGGCACTAGACATGCCATAGAATGATTTGTATTGCTTTCCATCTCCATTTCTTACCAATTCACCACCAGATTCATCATGACCTGCAAACATTCCTCCAAGCATGACAAAGTCAGCGCCAGCAGCAAATGCCTTTGCTACATCGCCAGGGCTAGAACACCCTCCATCTGCCATTATATGTCCTCCTAGTCCATGTGCAGCATCAGCACACTCAGCAATAGCAGACAATTGTGGGTACCCTACGCCAGCTACCTTTCGGGTCGTGCAAACCGAACCAGGGCCAATCCCAACTTTGACTATATCCGCCCCTGCAAGAATTAGAGCCTCAGTCATTTCACGTGTAGCAATATTACCTGCAATAATTATGGACTCTGAGAATTCATTTCTTACTCTCTTAACGAACTCTAGGAAAACTTCTCGGTAACCATTTGCCACATCAATACATATCATTTTTACAGAACTATTTGTCCCCATTTTGCGTTTTAGTAAGTCAAAAGAATCTTCTGTAGAGCCACAAGTTACAGCCACATATTCAGGATTAATGCCATTATTCCATGCTTCCGCATAATCTCGAGTAGAGTAGAATTTCTGCATACAAGTAATCATTTGGTGCTTTTGTAGTTCTGCGGCGATACTAAACAGACCTGTTGTATCCATGTTCGCAGCAACTACAGGTACTCCTGACCATGTGGCGTCAGAATGTCTGAAAGTGAAGTCTCGAACTAGTGTCACATCAGACCTTGAAACCAGAGTGCTGCGCTTAGGCCTAATTAGTACGTCATCAAAAGTTAGCTTCACATCGTGCTCTACACGCATTGGAACCTTACTAGTCCAACGAAGGACTGTTTAAGACGGTTCTGACTAAATTAATTCTATATTGTACTTGCATTACTGATGATAGGGCCTGGATTTTCCCAATAGAATCGCAACTCTACACCTCTGTCTTCATCTTGATAACCGGCTCCAAAAAATAACCTTCCATCTAGCACAGGAGGCTCTTGAATACCAAAACCTCCAGGTCCATACAAATATGGGAAACTACTATTTTCTCCTTCTACTATGTCTAAAACTAATTCAGTTCCTTCTGAAGTGCCATCTGTTCTCCACAGTTCCTTTCCATGTTCTTCATCCGCTGCAGAGAAATACAAGAATCCGTTGTATACTCCATTTGAACACCATTCCCACCAGTAAGGGCACAATGGTTCACTCGAGTTAGATCCCTGCCATATGTCATACAGCATTATAGTTCCAGATTGCGACCCGTTACTTTTCCATAGTTCCATTCCATGGACTGAGTCATTTGCACTGAAGAATAGTTCCCCATTAAATTCAATCAACGAATTTATCGAACTAGTGTTTGAATCATTATTTATGTCTTTAACCATCATTGTACCTGGAGAAGTTCCATCAGTAACCCATAATTCTCTCCCATGAATTCCATCATCTGCTGTAAAGTACATTTTGTCTCCAATAATTGTTAATTCATCTGGATTACTACTATTCAAACCTGAGTTTATGTCTAAAATTAGCGAAGTTCCAAAATATGTTCCATCGCTAATCATTAGTTCTCTACCATTGACTCCATTATCTGCTACGAAGTATAATCCATTAGAAAATGGAGTTAGATGGCTGGGATTACTATCACCAGATCCCGAATTAATATCTCGAATCAAAAATAGACCATAATTTGGATATTTTAATCCAAATTTATACAACTCTCTTCCGTGATCGCTTTCATTTGCGGTAAAGTAAAGAGTGTCTCCATAACCAGTAGTATGTCTTGGTTTTGATCCACTAAAATCATGGCAACAATACCAATTATTTCCATCACTAGCCTCTTGTTCTTCAGATCTGATATTTGCTAACATAGTAGTTCCGAATTCAGTACCATCCGAAATCCACAATTCCTCTCCTGTAACGTCATCCCAAGATTCATGCAAAAATGCAGAGAAGACGACACGGTCTGGAGTATTTCCTACAGATGGAATTACATGTAGGCTATTTACTCCTGAATAGGAGACTGGGTCATGTATACCCTCGTTGACATTAACGCCCCATTCAGGAGATATCTGGAATGTACCCGCTTCAGTTCCATCGCTGATATACAGATCTGGATATTCCGGCCAGGCATCGAAAGCGGTGAAGAAAATCTTTTCATTGCCTGCTACCATTTCAGTTCTCCAGTAGCTATACGAGTTTGGCCATTCTATAGTGCTCCCCCACTGTGCTGGACCAACACCGAATGGACCGAAACTTGCTCCTTCTGGTGACGTATCCTCATTTGTTCTAATATTCTTAACCATATATGTGCCCCCAACAGAACCGTCACTCCTCCAAAGTTCTCTGCCATGTGCTTCATCGTCTGCAAAGAAGTATAACGAACCACCCATTTCTGTTATCATGTTTGGAACTGACCAATTTGACCCTTGTACGATGTCATAAATCATCCCCGTATCACCTGGGCATTCACCTACTCGGAATTCTATTTCTTCGTCTAGGAGTTCACCATCTCCATCATCAAATCCTCCAACTATTTCCATTCCAGGATTGTCTAATGGACAGGATGAAATCCGATCAATAACTTGATTAGTAATGCTATTGATTTTATTTTCTAGAGTCGTTATTAATTGATTTAATGAATTAATTTCAGTTTGTTTCAGAGAAATTTCCGAGTTGAGATTTTCAATCTGAGAATCAAGAATACCTATGTCTAATTCTAAATTTTGAATCTCATTTTGTAATTCATCATTGGTCGAGTTACTATTGTTTAAGTCTAGATAAATATCTGATAGTTGAGATGTCAAATTATTTCGATGCCATTGTGCAGCATCTAACTCAATCGCTAATTCTGCAATAGATGAGTTTGCACTATTTAATTGAGTTTGAGCCTCAATTAACGCAGTTTCAAGAGTGTTGACTTGTTCATCATTTAATTCTAATAATGCAGTCATATTCACTAATTCTGACTCTAAAGCAGCGATTTGTTGATCTTTAGTGTCATCTGTGTTATCACTGGTGCATCCTGCAATTGCGGAGGAAAACATAACCAATGTCATCAATAGCGCGCGCGCCCTCATGGTCCCTGATACTAAAAAAGGGCTAAAAGTAGTTCTTATGAATGAACGTACATTTTTTCCGTCATCTGTCAATAAAATACCGTCCATCATGAATTTTGGTGCTCGTGCCGGGATTTGAACCCGGGTCGTCGCCTCGAGAGGGCGACATGATGGACCGAACTACACCACACGAGCAAGTTATCCAAGCCACTAACTATCCGTATTTGAAAACAATGGAGAGGCATCTTTGTCTGTAATGTTCACTTTCACTTTCACTTCACTCTCTTTTCTTGTTCTTGATATGCTAACCTAGCGACATCGGGGCATGAACCAAGCACAGAACCACCTAAGTAATCAGTTCTACAGAAAGAGACCCCAACCCTTTCGGGTCGTCAGTCTGTCTACACTGAATAAAACAACTGAACGCCCTATTGTACCTAATTCTGGAATAATGGTTAATTCAAGTGGCAACCTATCGTCCGAGGGTAGTTGGTTACCTATGAGTAAACCTTCAATTCCAATTAATGTTAGTTCAAATGGATGGTCGGGGCTACATGCTCGAGTAATGGCGACACGAATATTACCCGCAGAGGTGGCTTGAATGTCACGTACACGAAGACTCAGAGAGGCAATAAAAGTTCTACTAGAGGACAAAGGCTCTGCGAATACTGTAGAGGTATTTGATCATTTAAATGAACGATTTAGATGGGGTGCTACGATGAACCAGGTAGGCAATATATTGGCTAAAGACAAACGATTTGAGAAGGTTGGTCATCAGAGAGGTCAATTTAGAGGTAGTGTGTATACTGTCTGCGTATGGGCTCTTGCTGACGAACGCCTTGCAGTAGTCGTCTGAAGTGACAATCATCAAGACTGAGGTGTGCTAGCGCCACAATGTGGGGCGTATCGCAGACTGGGTTCAGATGTTCCGAGCAGGAAACTGTCTAACTGGATTTGTGGGGGTATTCCTTGGCTCAATACTCTCTCTTGATGGTTTTCCTCAAGGAGAAGACGCGATAATCACCTTCCTTCTTGCATTATCTGTCTATTCATTCATGGCATCTTGGAATGCGTTGAATGATTATGTTGATATTGAAATCGACAAATTAAATCGTCCTGATCGACCACTTCCTGATGGCAGAATTAGCACTGCAACAGCGAGATTTGCAATTTCGTTAATGATGCTGGTATCATTTTCTTCGTTAGTTGGTGCCGCATTATATGCATCTAATATGCCTATAGAATTTAGCGAATGGTATCCCACAATAGCAATATGGTTCTTAGCGATATTCCTTCTAGTAAATTATGAATCTATAGGACCCTACACGTTAGGACTGAAGGAAAAGGGCCTACCTGGAAATTTAGCTATTTCATTATCAGTAGGCTTAGTTGTATTATTTGGTGCTGCAGGTGTTTTCGATCCATGGAATCTGAAGGCAGTAACTTTGTTTTTGATTGGAACATTATTCAATTTCGCTAGAGAGATAATCAAAGATGTTGAAGATATGGAAGGCGATGAAGGTAGGAATACATATGTCATGAGAGTTGGAGCAGAAAAGGCCAGACTGACGGCCTGGGTGCTATTATTACTGACTCTAATTGTTATTATTACTCCATTTGTCCTAGAAATATTCCCCGTGTACCATCTTATACTTGTGTCTCCCTCTTTGTTTGTATTATTGACGGTAAAGAAAAATATTGTTCTAGCCGAAGATACTGTGGCATCTAAGCGCATTAAAATATCGATGATATTAGCCATATTTGGCTTGCTAACTAGTGTTTTAATTTAATTAAAACAGTTCACGATAGGTTTGCCAAGCATTGAAATTGCACAAATAAGTTAGTAGAGACATCTGAGCCCACATTCGATTTTCAGCTTGATCTAGAACAATGCTATTGGCGGAGTCAATAACGCCATCTGTAACTTCTTCACCTCTGTGGGCAGGCAGGCAGTGCATGAACGCATAATCTGATTGTGCATGTGAGACTAGTTCTTCATTAACTTGAAATCCATCAAAAGCAGCAAATTTTTCTGACATATGTTCTTCCCCCATTGAGACAAAAATATCAGTATAGATGACTCCTGCATCACTTACAGCCTCAACAGGGTCATTTGTACCAATTACACTAGCTCCAGTATCTTCGGCAATTTTTCTTGCTCGTGCAATAACTTGCTCATTTGGCTCCATTCCTTCAGGAGTAGCATACTTCACATCATGACCTAATGCCACACCCGCTAATAATAGGTCATGGAGGACATTATTTCCATCACCTACCCAAGAAATATGCCCTGGTACATCTCCTAGTTCAGTAATTGCCATTAAATCAGCAGCAGACTGGCAAGGATGATGTAAATCGGAAAGTGCATTGATTACAGGAACGGTAGCTGTCCGTGCTAATTCAACCACATCAGCGTGCCCGAAACAACGGTAAGTAATGCCATCCAAAAATCTAGAAAGAACCGCCGCGGTATCGCCTATTGATTCTGATTTGCCAAGTTGAATATCGTTCTTGAGGAGAGTTAATGGCTGCCCCCCGAGTTTGTGGACTCCTACTTCAAAAGAGACCCTGGTTCGGGTCGAAGGTTTCTCGTAAATAGAACCTATTGACATTCCTTCAAGTGGCTTGAAATCTAAGTTGAAATCCGTATCATTTTTGTATCTGATAGCCCAATCAATAATGTCTGGTAAATCTTCAACAATATCATCAATCGCAAGTAAATCTTTCTTTTCATTGTCGTTCATGCTCAATGTCTCCTGCAAATCCATCTCTCATGTCTGCCATTCCTCCGAAAACAGTTTGTGCAAATGTCAGCAAATCTGCTAGCCCTTCTTCTTCTTCACTGGACAGGGGGATCAAACCAGGCTGGATTGCAGCATGCTGCATCATTCTGAGTTGGCCAATGGCAAATTCCGCTCGCGCTGTACCTTTACTGTGGTCCATCGATTCTGCTGCAGATTCTTCATAAAGTGCGGCTTCAAGAACATCTAGATTTTCTCCCCACTCTAATATTCTTGAAAGTACGTCTGGGTCTAGTAAATCAGCTTTGGATAGGAAGTTGGCAGTAGGTAATCCAAGTCTAAAATGTACAATTGATGAAAGTAACATTTGTGAAACAAATCCACTAGGGGTTTGTGAGAGCATCGGATCGAATAAGAATGCAAGACATGCCCTGCCTTGTCCAAGAACTTCTACTAAGTGACTACTTGCTTCTCTAAATGCAAACAATTCGACTTGACCTGGTGTATCAATTACTAAAATATCACCAGATAGTCCGTCAATTTCGTCAAATACATCTAATGCCTGTGATGCAACTAAATCAGCAGCCAGAATTTGTGCTCCATTGGGTCCCAGATCATACTCGTCCATAACATCAGAAAGAGATACCAAATCACGGACATCAAATTCAGGGTCATAGTGAACTCTTTCGGCCCCTGGATCTAGGTTGATGGTTAGGACATCAATCTGTAGAAATCTCGCCCATCTTTGGAATGCAGTTACTAATGTACTCTTTCCTGCACCAGCAGTCCCTACAACAAAGACTACTGGTGGAGTAGTTCCATCTTGGTTGCTCACAGTCAATGCTGATGGGAGGGGTAATTCAATGATTCGTGAACACAATCAGTCCGAAGGGCAGTTAGTGAGAATGATTAAACCAACTGAAGGTATGTCCATACTACTGACGAGGTCCTTGGTATGACAGATTCACCTCCTCCTCCTCCTCCGGGATTTCCTCCGATGCCTCCACCCCCACCACCTCCTGGCATCAGAGATAATGATGAAGACAAAATCTCCGAAGTTGAGGATGAGTCTACAATCGATGAAAATCCAAATCCTCCCGCTACTTCTCTTCCTGAAGAACATGAGTCTGAATCTATTAGTCCAGATGCAGATTTGGATTCACCTCCTCTCCCCACGCCCCCCCTTACTTTCGATATTCCAATAGCCCCCCCTCCTCCTCCTGGATTACAATTAGAGGATGTTGATAATTCAGAATCCGAAGAAGTGGAGGATGTGTCTCTAGAAGATTCACTCGCTGTTTTTTCTGCAGCGGAATCTCTTGATGGAAATGTTTGGCCAGAGTCTTTTCAACCGGATTCAGTTTCTAATATTGATTCCATTTCTTATGATGCATCTGAAGCGTCAGAATTGCAAACAGACGAATCCTTACCCCTTCATCCGAGTAATCTCCGTTCCGCTGTTGAAGTTGATAAAATTCCAGGTGACAAATTGTATGTCACACTTAGAGAAAAGGAGGAATCTGTTCTAAACTCTGATGGCACAGTAAGACAGCAGTCTATCGATGGAGAACTAGTTTTACGAAATTCTAGTCGAAAAGATCGTGCTTGGGATATAGAAGTCAATCTTCAAAATACAGGTTCTACCGATATTGGTGGGGGTGCAATAACTGTCCGTGAACTTGATGCAACTGAATCGACGACCCTACCATACACTGCATCCGGGCCACGAATGATGGTTGTTAGAGAGCATATTGATACTGAACCCGAACGTTCTCAGGAACCTTCTCTTTCGATGGTTTTCTCTCCAAATTCACAAGAAATTATGATTAGATTATCTGTTGAAAATATCGCGCCGATCGCACTTAATGATGTGGAAATCCGAAGAGCAATTCCCGATAATTTCGATATTTCCGACGGTCCTGAGTATGACATAAAGGATTCCGAGTTAATATGGAAAATTGGAAGGCTTTCTGTGGGTGAAACCTCATCACTTACAATTAATCCGAGGATAACCACTCGTAGTATTCAGCGGTTTGCCACAGGTGTTGTCAGGGCGACTTATTCTAGTGAATCAACTGTGTCTCGTATTCAATTTGAGTCGGTAAAATCGCGGGCACGTCAATTTGGCTATGTTAGTCCCAAGGAAGATGATCGTCCGGATGTTTTTCATTGTAAATTAGTTGTCGAAAACCGTTCATCTTTCGTTGTAAGCCTTTCAGGAGCTACAGTCTGGTTAGCTGGCCGAAGTGATCCCTTCCTTGAGATGGATGATATTAGGGAAGATATTCCTCCCGAAGGACTTTGGGATTCTTTAGAAAAAAGAATTGAAACTATTGATAAACCTAATTTCACACATGAAATTGATTATTCAATATTGACTCGGGCTAATGTTGAATCAACGGGCGAAATTGAACTAAAGGAGCGAAGTATCAAGGTTCTTGATACGTCAGTAAATAAACAATACAACATCAGTCGAATCCGCTCCTATGTGCCATCTGATTTAGATGCGACAATTGTTGTCGAGAATACTGGTTCAGCCCCAATAAATGTGATGCGTCTGCTAGATGACATTCCAGGGATATTTCTTCCCCCGTCTACTGATCAAATCAAAGTCGAGATTGAGGGCACAGAATTATCTGAGGAACAATACCGAATTGAGGTTGTGGATGGCACTCAATTAGAGGAGCAATTAGTTTCTCCTGATTCACAAGGCCATGCTCTAAGAATCACAGTAGGGACCTCTGCTCCTTTGGGACTTCAACCGAATAAATCATTGATAATCAGTTATCCACTTCATGCTAATGATCCCTCTCCCCAGAATGATCGATTAGCTGCACCTATTCGTACTGATTTCAGTATGGAAAGGTTCGGTCCTGTTGCAACCCGTTATTGCAATCGAGCACCTCTTATTCGAGTGGTTCATCGTCGTCGAAGATTTTCTACAGGCAAAGAAGTATTCCCTGCTGCTGGTCCCGGACGTTATGAAATTCTCCTGATGTTCCAAAATGATTCAGATAGTGCACTTGAAGATTTGAATTTACATGATGTAGTCCCTGGAACATTCACTATCGAGCGTTCATCGGTACGTTCGACATTATCTGGAGAACGTGTAGTTGACTATGCAAAGGAATCCGCTCGTGAGGGAACTGCTGTAACGTGGCCAATTGGTCGTATTGAAAAGAATGAGAGAATTGAAGTTGTTTTTGAAATACAAGGAGATTCAGAAAGTGAATACAAAGTTGCTGATGCCCAAGATTATCACGGTGCCACGTTCGGTGATGAGGTTGATGAGGAACCGAATTTGCCTGATTGGGTTGATGAAAACGCACGAGGGATAAATTCCATTGTTCTTGAACCAATTCCCGAAGTGGAATTTGAACAAGTTGAAGAAATTGTAGATGAAGATGAAACTAAATCAGAGATTCACGATGAGGTTGAGGATTTTTCGGATTTAGAAATTATATCTGAGACTGACAGCAGTCCTTCTATGAATTCTGAATCTAATCCCGAAACTTGCCCAGTATGTGGGACAGAAGCATCTGTTGGTGCCTCAATGTGTGAAACTTGTAGTTACCAATTCAAATAATATCTATTAGAATTGTAATTGGTTGGGCCGAATCCTTCAATTGATGCCGATGGAGGGAGTAATTCATGGTGGAGCCGGCAGGAGGTGGAAATTCACAGAGTCAAGCTGCTGCTGGCATGATGACTCCAATGCTTTTCCTACTGGGAATCATGCTTGTTCTGATGTTAAATCCCGGACTTCGTGATTCTCTTTCTGATGTTGCTGGAACTGTAATTGAGCCGGCTTTACCATTTCATGAAAGTTATTTTGTACCTACTGTTTTTATTATTGGGTCTTCAATTATGGTAGTAAACACAATTATCCGTTCATTCTTCATGGATCCACTCTCCCAGTCTCATTTTTCTCATAGAAATAAGCAGATTTCCAAGCAATTGCGAGAAGCTCAAACGGCTCGTGATACTGCTCGAGCCGAGAAAATGAGGAAATTACAGATGGAAATGATGCCTGACCAAATGGCGATGCAATCGGCGATGATGCGACCAATGATGTTCACAATGATTTTTATTATTGCGATTTTCAGTTGGATGGCTAATTCTGTAGCTGAGTTCCGAGTTGATTATGTTAGTGTTCCTTGGCAACCAATGTGGGATATGAATGGAGTGATAATGTGGATTTTTCCAGCATGGGTGGCTACTTACATCACAATGAGTGCCCCTCTTGGTAGGATAATAGATCGTCATATCAAGATTCTTCGTTATGGCCGACATCCTCTAATTATTGCTGGAGACACTATTCCTGAACCCCTTCTTCATCTATTACATGAGGCCAAAGCAAGAACTTCGACAAAGACTCGACAAACTCAGCGTAGAAGCAAGGATGGTCCAAGAAAAATGAATCAACTACAGAATGAATCTAGGCGCGGGGGTAATCAACATGCCGCGCCACCGAAGGCGGGAACTACATGCCCATCTTGCTCATCAATTATGGTGTCTCGAACTACCAAAGGAAAACTACGTTGTAATGTGTGCTTTAATGAGTGGAGGTGAACAATTGGTTCACGTGACAATCAGCGGAGCACCCGGTAGTGGAACATCAACACTAGTCTCAAAATTGGGTCAAAAAACTGGATGGTCCTCACTTAATGGAGGGGATGTTTTCCGAGCAGAAGCCAGTAGGAGGAATCTTTCAGTTCATGAATTCAGCGAATTATGTAAAAGCAATCTAGATGTAGATAGGTCATTGGATGGCTTACTGAAGGAAGCAATGACTACACAGGGAGGTCCTGAGATAATGGAAAGTCGCTTATCAGGGTGGTGGGCATTTGAATTAGGAATAAATTGTCATCGAATTTGGATACATACTTCCGATGAAGAGAGAGCTCGAAGGATACAAACCCGCGAAGGTGGTGATTTTGAGACACGTCTAGGCGAATCTAGAAAACGACAATCTGCTGACAAGGCTCGTTACGAAACGTTGTACAATATTGATTTGGATGACATGACTCCTTATTCGTTAGTAGTTGATGCAGATAACCTAAGTGCAGAAGAAGTATTCAGAATCGTTAGTTTGGAGATTGAAGTGGAGTAGTGATTTGTTGATAATTGATGATTCTGCTACAACCGATCCTAAGTTTGGTTGCCCTCCTGGACAAAGAGACATAGAGGGGTTATTAGATGCTGGAGTAATCCTCGTGAATAAGCCACGTGGTCCATCCAGTCACCAACTAACAGCTTGGGCTAGGGAAATGCTTGGAATTAAGAGACTAGGCCATGGTGGCACATTGGATCCTTTTGCAACTGGTCTTCTCACAATGCTATGCGGCCGAGCAACAAGGCTAACCGACATTGTCCTCACTGGCGACAAGAGATATGTCGCAGTGCTTCGTTTTGGTCGAGAAGTTGAGGGTTCTGAGATTAATTCAGTGGTTGATACTTTGACTGGGGAGATTTACAATGTCCCTCCACTTGAGTCTGCAGTAAAGATACAAGTTCGTACTAGGAAAATACATGAAATGAAAATCATTGATATTGATTCCGAATCCAATATTATTGTTTTATCAATTTCTTGTAATGCTGGAACATATATCAGAACGTTTGCTAGAGATGTTGGATTATTATTAGGGACTTCATGTGAACTAATAGAGTTGCATAGGGACAATACAGGTACATTCAATCAATCTAATGCCTGTTCTATGCAGCAATTAACAGATGCGGTTTTCTTGTGGCGGGAGCACGATGATGATCGAGCTCTCCGCCGACTTATAGCTCCCGTCGAATCAATCCTTACTCACTTGCCTCGGATTGTGATTAAAGATGGAGCAACCGCAGCAGTATCTCATGGTGCTGTATTAACACGACCCGGAATTATTAGTATAGAAGATTCAATTGAGAAAGGGTCTGTTGTAGTCTTGGAGAGTATGAAAGGCGAGGCTGTCGCGATTGCCGAAACCAACATCTCTGCAACAAAAATTGCTTCTCTAGAATACGGAGAAGTAGCAAGGCCAAAGGTTGTATTAATGCCCTCGGGGACATATCCTCAGACCTGGTCTAAAGAATGAGATTATTGCATCTCATGTTCTTCGTAGACCCATTCATCCGTTTCAATTCGGACCTTCAGTTTCATCAATTCAAACACACACCACCGGCTCATTGACTGAGCGCGGTAACCTTCTTTGCAAGTTATATTTGGTATAATGATTCCTCGGATATTGGTGATTATCAGCCGAATGGTTATTTTTATTGAGCAAAATCAACCAAATTCCATTTACTCATTTTCTTTTTCTATATGGCTTGACAATACGCCCTGGTCCAAATTGTAAAGTGACGATTGAAATTGCAATTAATGCGATTGAAGCGATAACCATAGCTCTGAAAATATTATTTGATTTATCTCCCGAGTCTCCGTTATTTTTCGCTAATGATTCTATGTTTTTTGAGAACTCATTGTTATTTTCATTTGTTTCGTCTATCGAGGCAGTAACGTCCACAATTGCTTTGAGATTAATCAGACCTGAGGATTCGATACGAGTATCACAAGTTACTATTTTCATTTCTCCAGGTAATAGTGTATCAATATTAGACGACCCAATAAGCATGTCGTTTATTCTGCATCTAATCTCAAAGGCATTTGCTACAACTCGTCCTTCATTACGAACTAATACCTTAATTTGTACGACGTCCCCTTCATTCACTGTATCAACAGAAGTGCTTCCATACCAAACTTCTATGTCTTCAACTACTAAGTCTGGTTTGGCCGTAACTATAACTTCGATGCTCTGATTCACTTGATAATTACCATCATCTGCAAAGATAACTAAATTGTGTACACCAGGCTCTATGGGTTCCAATACGAGTGCGCCAGATTCGTCGAAGGTTGCCCAAGATCTAGACGTAGTTTGTGAAATAATAGGCGAGTCTGGGTCACTAATTTCAACATCAATAATCTTAATACTACCCAATTCAATATAAGTTGAGATAGGTAGTCCAGAAATTGTTGGTGGATCTTCAACTGGGTTGATGATGACGTTAAACGCTCCCTCCCACATATTTCCATTCTCGTCAATTACATTGACTTCTACGGTTGTAACTCCATTTGCATTATTCATTGGTTGTATACGGATGTCTCCATTGATAACGGAAGCCTCTAGGGTTTGGTTATCTCCCGTAAATGCCTGAACAACAAGGTCTTGCCATTGAGTTAGGTCATCCTCACATCTACTTGCCATTGAGATTAGAACCCCTCCTCCATCTTCTTGAAGCGTCACTTCTTCAGGAGGCGAACAAGTCACATCGTAGTCCCACAATAAGTTGTAACCGCCTTCTATTGACATAGAGTCAATGTGTACAACGGTTGTTTCAGGAGTGCCGTTTGATGACCATTGAAACCTTGCAGCTACTCCCACTAACAACTCATCCCCTGAATTGGGTAAAGCGTGCCCAATGGGGATTTGAAATACGAATTGTCCAGTTGTAATTGGAATTGTATTCACTAATGTATTCCCGATTGCAAATTTGACATCGCTATAGCCATCTGCTAGTCCATTAACAGAACCCGAGATGGTGCCAATCACCTCGAGAAATGGGTCATTCACATCGATACGAGCAGAACTAATACAACCGTCTTGGATCTCAATTCGTATATTTTGAAGTGAGTCTGAGTTTCCTAGTAAATCGCCGGAATAAACTTGAATTAAATCTCCATCAGCATCGTTTGGCACCGTCCAGATTGTATGGTTTCCAGTTCCATAAACATGTATTCTTCCTAATGACTGATTATGTGGAACTGGAACCTCAAATCTCCAAATTCCATCTTCATTTCCTATTGTGGTTAATCCACAACTATCAACTGATAATCCCTGTGTCGTGCCATCATATGGGCCATAGTCAAGAACTGGCATTGGATTTCCAATTATCGAATGCTGTGCTTTTACAGTTTCAAATGAGAACCAAGGTTGATGGTGAGTTACTCTAATCCCTATAGCGTCAATTCTTACTTCTGAATCATCTGGGGCGCCATCTGAGACATAATCAACAGTGACAGAAGACGACTCAAGAAGATTCCAAGTCCAATCTTCTAGATTATCCATTGAGATTACTAAGGGTGTAGTCATTCGTTCTAAAGGACCGATTGTGCGTGCTATCGTGCGGACGAGTTTTTCAACTCCGTCAACTTCGATAATTACTCTTATTTCGTCTGTAGGTAGTTCCTCTGGAACTTCTAGATGAAGGATAAGTGACACATTTGCGATTTCAAGATTCTCGAGACCAGTAAAACTGTAGCCACTGGTTGTAATATCGGGTCCCTTTGACCAATCGTAGAAACCATCTGGAGCACCAGTAGATGAACTAGAACCAGTTGGGCTTGTAGTCGCCCAAGAATTTACTGTTTGAAAATTCGAGGGCCTAGAATGTGTAAAAGATAATTCGCCGTCAGCAATCATTCCTACGCTATAATCTGCTGGATTATTGGTGAAAGTTTTCTTGCTCGTAATAGTCCATTCATCTGGATCTAAAAAATCACCAGATTCTAACAACTCTATCTGATTTGATTCAATTACAACATCTGCTGAACTTAGAGGGGAAACCAAAACTAATAGGGAAAGCAGAACAACTGAGAGGCTGACTGCATGCGCCCTGCTCATGTCTTCGTAGCGGTCACCAGTAGCGCTTGAATCCGTTGGTCAGGTGAGTCTCAGTCGTAGCCACGCGGAACGCTTGAAATAGAGCCTGTTTGTGGCCGGAATGCATACGGCTGTGGTAGTGTAGCGGTTAGCACGGTGGGTTGTGGTCCCGCCGGCCCGGGTTCAAGTCCCGGCCACGGCCCCAATATTTACTCTGTGTTTAGTTCTTGATTTGAGATGTCATGCCCCATTTTTTCAATCTTAGTTTCAAGGTACTTTCTATTTCCCTCGTTAATTCCAACGACTAATGGCATTCTTTCTACGACTTCGATATTTGAGTTTTTCAATTGGTTCACTTTATCAGGGTTATTGGTTAGAAGACATACTCTATCGATTCCGACTGATTTTAGAATTTCAGCAGCTATCTTGTAGTTTCGTGCATCACCGGGATGGCCTAAAATAAGGTTAGCATCCAATGTATCCGCTCCTTGATCCTGAAGGTTGTAAGCTTGGATTTTTGCATGCAATCCAATACCTCGTCCTTCTTGACGAAGATATACTAAACAACCCCAGCCTACGTTCTGAATGCACTGTAAAGCAGCATCTAATTGAGGCCCACAATCACAGCGTAGACTACTGAATGAATCTCCAGTTAGGCATTCTGAGTGTACACGAACTACCACAGGATCTGGCCCATCCATATCACCTAAAGTTAGAGCCACATGGTCTAATCCAGTGGTTTCTTCATGGAATACTCGAATTCTGAATTCTCCATGTGCTGTGGGTAATCTGGCATCAGCAGGTACATTGCCTATTTCGCTAAGGTCAACAGGTCTGTTTGGGACTACCATCGATTATATCGAAACGACATTAATTCATGAATCCATCCACTGCACTGATTCATTTTTGTATTTGGAAAGTATATTCGCCAGAGTTTTCCGTAATTTTCAGTAATTCTACTCCTAGGCGTTCACATAATGCTGGCATATCATGCATGGTTTCCGGGTCATCACCCACTACTTCTATTATTTCACCTTTCGACATCTCAGAAAGTGCTTTTCGGGTTTCATGAACGGGAATAGGACAGAAAAAACCTAACAAGTCAAGACGCCTATTCGGCGTCTTTTTTTCAGTCATATTTTCACCTAAGCACCAATGATTGCTGGATTCAGCGAATTTCCGTCCATTGGACGTTTCTTGATAACATCGATGACATAAGCCGCCTTATCTACATGAACTTGAACAGTTGATGTTTCTGAATTCATAGTGATTTCGCCAATAGCAATCTCTGGGATTCTTGCTTGCTCTATTATCCAATCAGCAAGGGCACGTTTAGTTGTTGAAGAATTGCCAACTTTAATCGCAATATTGACCATTCCAAAGGGGTCTGTGACCTCTGACCAATCATCTCTCTTTCGAACTGGGTCTCTAGAAATACCTTCAGGAAGGGAAGGGACTTCGATATAGGGGATTTCAAGATTCCATGTGTTTGAAATTTTATCTAAGGAAGAGACATCTTCTTTTGAAACTAAAGACCATGCTTCTCCTTTACGGCCCATTCTCCCAGTTCGTCCAATTCGATGAACATATGACTCAGTATCATCAGGTAGGTCGTAGTTTACAACATGGGTTATTCCATCTACATCAATACCTCGAGCCGCAACATCAGTCGCAACGACAATTCTCTCTCTTCTTTCTTTTAGTGAGCTGAGAATTTTTTCTCTTTTATTTTGTGCCTTATCTCCATGTAGGCCAATTGCCTTCATACCAAACTTGCTCAATCTTTCTTCTAGAAGGTCCACCATGCGCTTTGTATTTGTGAAAATCAACATTTGATCTTCATCATTCATGTTTGCTATGATTCTACCGAGCACCCATAATTTGTTTGCTCGTCCTATTCGAACTGCATATTGCTCGATTTCAGGAACTTCTACATCTAGGTCATCGCTCATAACATAGGCCGGGTCGTTCATGAATTCTTCAGCCGCATCTAGAACTTCTTGAGGGAAAGTGGCGCTAAAGAGTAGAGTTTGTTCGCGCGAAGGCATTTGTTCGAAAATCCATAATACATCAGGAAAGAATCCCATATCAAGCATACGATCTGCTTCATCGAGACAGAAATGAGAAATTTCCCCTAATTTCAGATGCCCTCGCTTAGCCATGTCAATTACTCGACCTGGAGTGCCAACTATGATGTCAGCACCGGAATCTAGACTTTTGGCCTGCTTTTCTATGTCTGTGCCACCATATACGGTCTGAATAGACAGTCCTAGTTGGCCTTGGAGCCATGAGATCTCTTCAGACACCTGCACAGCCAGTTCCCGAGTTGGGCACAGAATAATGGCCTGAGGTGAGCCAGTGGCAGAACAGGACTCAATAATTGGTATTCCAAATGCTGCTGTTTTGCCACTACCAGTACGAGCTTGGCCAACAATATCGCGACCATTCCTAGCAACTGGGATAGATTCGACTTGAATTTCCGTTGGTATAGTCCATCCTTTTTCATCGATAGCCGCCGCTACCTCTGTTTTTAGATTCCAATCTGAGAAAACAATGCCGTCTTGGCTCATGAAATCGCCTCAGAAGGCCTCAGAATCGCTAATGGCCTTCTGTAACTCTCCCATCCAATATTTACGGCAGTTATCCTTAGTTAGGTACTGATTCTTACTTGAAAAGCTGTGGTTATAGTGTCCCTTGTCAGCACTTGAGAATTGTTCCTTTCGCCTCTTGTGATACTTTTGCATAACATGTTGACGCATATATTGCCGGAACTTTAGGGACTTAGTTCGGTTAATCCCTTTCGGCGTGATGCCGTCCCAGAGACGCTCGAATTGTTCAAGCTTCTCATCAAAAGTCTCGCTCATCTTCATTCCTCGCGGCCCGCCGACCTAACTCCTGTTTATGACTTTCACTCTTCGGCTTGTCTACACCACTATGTGGTGAGAGGGTAGCGTTTGGTTCTGAGATCTCTTCTTCTTCGACCTTTTCTAGAGGGGCGAGTGAGCGGTTCTTTTCTTCTTCAGTACCTTCCCAATCAACATCTAGTGCGAGTCTTTCGAGTCTTTTCCGCAAGTCTTTTCGAGTTTCTTGTCGGAGTAATTCGGCGGCAACTTCCCTTAACCTATCTCCAGACAGAATTATTGAGAGTTGATCAATACACGCCTTCCGTAGAACTGGATCCTTATCTCGTGCTCCATCTTGAATCAATTGAGCAACTCGAGGATTCTGCATATCTAGAGTTTTCAGTGTTCGAATAATATTTTTTCTCACACCATTATCCTCATCTAACATTGCGGCTTCAACTAATATTGTCGCTATTTTTGGTTCAGAGTTTGCCAATTTAGATAAACAAGCAGAAGCACTGCGTCTTACAATAGGATCTTCGTCTTGAAGTGACCATGAAATTAAATCCCATCCAGTTGCTCCTCCCTTTGCAGTGATAGTTCGTAGAATCTTTGCACCTCTTCTTCTCAAGTCAACATCTTCTTCTCTAATCAGTTCATCAAGGTGTAAGCAACCGGTTTCAACCCAATTCGCTGCTGTTTCTTGTAATGTAGTAAATGCATCATCTCTATGTTGCTTTCGAGTGTCTCTGAGCTCTCTACGTAGAATTTCTTCACAACCTGATGGGAAAACAGGCGCGGATTTCCTTAGTGCTAAACGTGCCTCTCTACGGACATCATTGTCATCCTCTAGTAGCCTATCTGAGAGGTAAAGAAACAAATTTTCATGTTTCTTTATAGCGAATGAGGGCAGTGATTTAAGTGCTGTAATTCGAATATCGGCATCATCATCATCTAGAGCATTACAAAGTGCTTCGTGGGCTGAATTTATTTGTGACGGAAGAACGCGATTTAATGCGAGAATTCCATCAATTCTCCTAGCAAGCCCTCCTCCTTGGGAACGTGGTATTTCCACCATAGTAATGTTTCCCGAAGCCAAAGGTATGATGTCTTGAAGGGGGATGCGCTGCCAAGTCCCCGAATCAGGTAACATAGACCGAATGTCGACTTGTTTACTGACTCTTTTCTGGTATATCGGCCGCCCTGTCTTGGGGTCGCGAGCGATGTAATCTCGGGCCATAACGGGGAGGCCGGAGAGCACCCCCCCTATTCAATAGAATGTTGATACGTTCTGCTAGTAAAACTCAAGCCTGATGAATGTCGGAGTTGATTTGGAATTACCATGAGTGCAGTTGATGAGGTCAGTCAATTGCTATTTTCAGTTTTTACTAATAGGCCGCGAAATCTAATTTTTCGTGTTGATTTGATACGCTCTTGGTCACTTGAGATGCAATGGTTCACTCCCCGTGAGGCTGAAAAAATTGTCAATAAACTGGTAGAATCTAGTTGGCTAATTGAAGACGGCGAAGAACTTAGCCCCGCCCCCGGATTAGAATTAACTGCACCAAATCTTGGCTGGAAACCGATATCCAGAAGGCTACTCGACGTCCCTGCAAATGAAATACAAGAATTACAACCCTCTGCGATTTATTCTACTCCTATAGTATCTACAAAAATTAATACCGAGATAGATGAAAATATTTCCTCAACTAAGCTTTCTAACCCAATGGTGAAAATAGATAGTAATAATGAACATTCAACTGAAAGTTATCCTATTGATCGGGTAGAAAGAAGTATCCCGATTCTAATTCAACTCATTTCCAAAGAATCCGGATTAGGGTCCAAGGAAGTTGTGCGGAGAGCTCAAAGAAAGAGAAGAGCATTGGTTCCAGTTACACTATGGATGGCCCTTGCTCTTGTTGCTAGAGAACAGGGATTAGACATGAACAAAATTTCTTCTGCTATAGATAATGCAGCAGAATAGTTACTCGCCATTAGCAGTTCTTACTTCCGCTGCTAATAGGCCTGGCAACACCAGTAGGGCTAAAATCAGAGAGAAAGCAACAGAAATAGAACTGACTAATCCAAAGTCTCTGATGACTGGGACTGGTGAAAGTAGCAGAACCATGAATCCACAGATTGTAGTCCCTGCAGACATTACGAGAGATGCTCCAGTTGTTGAATACATATTTCGCATGGCAGCCCAAGTTCCAAGCCCCTCGTTCTGATTTTCCTCAAATTTACGCCATACATGAATTGAGTAATCAATACCTAATCCTATAGTTAATGCAGTAATCATGACAGTTAGTACATTCCAATTGATGTGCAATATAGCCATTGCGCCAACAACCCATGACCCGGCGAGTCCAACAGGTAAAATGACCACTAGAGAAGGCCCTAAGCGTCGGGAAAGTGCAAATAGTACCATCAATGAAACTCCAAGGCTAAAGGCAGTTGATTCAATTAATGACAGAACGAGTCCTGAAAGAACATTGTGAACTAGAATCAAGTCCCCTCCCAGATGTGCTCTGTATCCGGTATGTAATTCAAAGTCTACAATATGGTCCTCGAATTGTTGAGCCAATTTGGAAGTTTCTTCACTATTCTGAGCAGTAACATCAACGCTCATTCGTAAATACAGGAGGGCGCTTTCGTCTTTAGTTAGTGCGACAAATCTAGCAGTTCGTTCACCCCATGTGTCACCACGTATAGGCTCGCCTACCGTGTTATTTGCTAGCAATTCCTTAATCGAAGCAGCGAGGTCACCTTCTTGGAATCCATCTGTGACTCCTACTGTTCCATCAAAGACACCAATGTGGTAACGTTCACCGAATGTTTCATCCGAATCTATTGCATCTCTGAGAATAGGGTAGATCCCATCATAGGATGGTCTAGTTGAGTCTGTACCTTCTGGAATAACTACGTTTATTGTATATGCTAATCGATTATCAAGACGTTCTAATTCTTTCAATAGGTCTCTTTCCCCCTCTAGTGAGGTCTCTCCATACCCAGGCTCAATAATAATATCCACTGATTTTAGTGACTCGACATCATATGAATCATACATAGAATTTCGAACTTCAATGGCCTCCATTTCTTCACCAAGGAAGTCAGTCAATTCAAATTTAGTATCAAGTTGCCCAACAGAGATAATTACAGAACTCGCGGTAAGTGCCGCGACCATAATGAGGATTACTCCCGTGTGTCGTCGTTGGAATTCAGTAGCAATATTTGCTAGTTTATTCAATTGAAGTGACCTTTGTTTTTGTGCTCCTGTAGTCTTCTCAGCTATTACATGTAAAGCGCCAACCATCAAAGTACTCGCTATGAAGGCCGAAATAACTCCTAGCGCCAGAGTCATTCCAAAACTCTTGATTGGAGGCAATGGCGAGAGTAGATTGGCTAAGAAAGCGAAAACAGTAGTGATTACGGACAAGGTCAGGGCAATGCGTAAACTAGACAGAGATCTAATCCATGCTAGTGCTGGAGAATTAGTCTCACTCCGTGCCTTTTCGTATGATCTTTGCAAGTGAATCGAATAGTCAATTCCTAGACCTAAGACCACTGGTGCAACTGCTACTTCAAGGATTGAGAACTCATTTCCAATCAAAGCCATAGTTCCGTAAGTCCAGATTAGTGCTGCAGAAAGTCCTGTTAGTGGAGCTGCAACCATTAGTGGAGAACGAAAAGCTAGAGCTAAGACTACAACCACAACACAAATTGAAATTAGTAGAAGCCAAACCAAATTGTCCAAGGTCGACTCATTAATTTCGTTACTAACTAAATCATCTGAAACAATTCCGTAGTTTAATGCTGATTCGGAAGACCCTCCTCTCTTGTCAATTACAGACTTGACAAACAATGATTTCTGAAGTCTTTCATCCGCCGAGAGATCTCCATTTATTTCTATAATCCACATTGTGCTAGAGGCGGAAGGAGTGGGATCACCTACCTTGTCGTTTTCGAGCCATTCACAAACAGGGTCATAATCGAAGTCTTTGTGAAGCATTACTGATTTTGCAAAAGAGGCAGTAGCAATTACCCGATCATCTCCAATTGCGTCTGTACATTCTTCATCAGTTACAATAGCGTTTAGCATTTCTTCCCAGTTATTGAAAGCAGAAATATTACGCCCTTGTGAGTCTCTTTCCTCTAAGGCAACATTCAATATTTGAGCCACATTAATGTGAGATGTTACAAAATCTCCATTACTATTTGATAGAGAATTGACGGCATCAAGGTCACTCGCAAGTTGCTGAAGCGCCCCCATTTCCAATACATTTGCTCCTTCCTGAACTGGTTCAACATGGACATAAATACGATGAGGAGAGGATGGCATAATCTCTTCCAATCTCTGTTCGGCTTCGTTTGCTTCAGTCGTTGGTGAAAATGAGGATAGGTCAGTTTGGAATTCGGGTAATGGGCTCAGAGCAAGGCCCGTTCCAATTGTCAACAGAAGACTTGCAATAATTATCCCTAAGGATGCCTTTTCAAAGGCTTCAGCGACACGAGCCTCTGACATGGCTAAGCCTAGCATCGTATGCCGTAACGTCACTCGATACTTAATCAAAACAGTGAGTTGGACCCTTTAGGGGTCCAGCAATTCGATGAAAGCCCTCAAAAGGGAGAGTCTGGTGGCGCGGCCGTCATGCCAATCAAATTGCTAAAGAACGAAGGGTCTGAACTCCGATTGCGATTGATAGGTGAGGACCATACAACTCTCCAATTATTCCGCTCTCGCCTGAATGCAAACGACAAGGTCGAGTATGCAAATTACTTCACAGGACATCCTGATTTGGATGAACCAGAACTTTTTGTTCGGGTCAAGAAGGGTGCGAAGGCGGACAAGATTGTGCAGGATCTCTGTGCTGAAATTGCTAAGGAGTTTTCCGGCCTCGCAAATTGAGGGCGGTGAATCTTTGTCGCAAGCAGAAATCGAAGAAAACCTTGGACTTTCCGGATGGGCTCATGATGCCACCGGGATTGGTGGGCTACTGAAAGTTAGAATTGAGGACTTTCGTGTCGAAGAAGTTGCTAGAATACCTGCTCTCGACTCTAAGGGTAGATTTACTGTTGTCCGAGCGACCTTGACAAATTGGGAGACAAATAGATTCCTTCGTAGGCTTGCTGGTGCGTGTGGAATCAATAGAAATCGAATCTTTTGCTCAGGGCTAAAGGATAAAAGAGCTGTAACTACGCAAATTCTAGTAATCGATGCACCTCAAAGAAAAGTTGAATCAGTGAATATACCTGATTCCGAATTGGAAATTCTCGGTCGAACTCATCAAAAAGTCGGAATGAGCGATCATGATGGAAATAGATTCACAATTACTGTTCGTGGTTGTTGTGATGAAAATGGTAAACCTCTCGAAGCCAAGGATGCCATGCAACGAGTTCTCGAAATTAGGGATGGGTTGGCATCACGTCTTGGTGCGGATGCGTTCCCAAATTGGATTGGTCCTCAAAGATTCGGCTCGACAAGGCCAGTAACTCCCGAAGTAGGGCGTGCTGTGGTCGATGGTGATTTTGAAAAAGCAGTGGATTTGTATCTAGGGATGCCCGGATTAAAGATGAAAGATGATGTTAGTAATTTTCGAAAATTATGGCGTGAATCAAAGGATCCTAAGGCTTGTCTTGAGATTATCCCAAAACATCTAGGTTACGAAAGAAATATTCTCGAGACTCTATTAGATAAACCAGATAATTGGGTTAAGGCCTTCCGCGCCCTCCCCCCTTCTCTTCAACTTTTGATGGTCCATTCTCTGCAATCTCTAGCCTTCAATCATTCATTAGCATTTAGAATAGATTCAGGTCTTAATTTACTAGAACCAGAAATCGGCGATTTGGTAGCCCCAGTTCAAGCAAGTGGTCGGATTGACGTTTCTAAGATGGCTCTTGTTAGTCAGACAAATCTTGAGCGCTGTAGAAGGAACTGCCGTTTGGGGCGATTGGCTGTTACAGGTCCATTACCTGGGAAAGAATCCGCAATAGCCCAAGGTGAGCCTGGAATCCATGAATTAGCGGCACTTGAAAGAACGAATCTTGCCAATGTTGACTGGAAAGTAAAGAAGATTCCCAATCTCACTACTTCTGGAACTCGTCGGCCTCTGACTGTGACATTTAGTACATTCTCAGTTGAAGAAGCTCCTTCTATGCTTGATGAACAAACATCTGAGCGTTGGGAATTAGGCCCTATTGGGGGTGATTTATGGCATCCCGAGGGTGCCGATTTGAGGTTGAGATTCACACTCCCTCCTGGGACTTATGCGACTGTTCTGATGCGCGAATTCATGCGTTCTCCTTTAGATCATTACTAAATGAGCAAAAGAGTTTGAGATGAATGACTGTGGAAAATCACAGACGGCCCATTTCTAGAGCTTCAATCTGGCCGACATTATCATCGATTTTTCGAACACTATCTTCAAAGCCATCAACAATCCCTTCTCCTTCTCCAAGGACGGCTTGAACTTCAATAAACATCATGCCAAATGCTAGAGGTTTTATTTCACAGGCTTGAACTTCTTCCATCGAAGAAATTACTGATGCTATACCCTCATAATCAGGACGACCCTCTTCAGGCTGGTCAATAGTTACCTTATATTTTACAACAACATGTCCCATATAGAACAACTCCTAAGGAATCAGGGTCCCTCGAATCCGCATCCAGGGCAGATATACTTGACTGCCTGAACTCTACAACGCTCACTACGTCCAATGGATTCTCCACAATCTGGGCATGGGAAAGCAGTACTTTTTGCCTCTACAAGAGGTAGTCCTGACGAGGTACACATATCTGCTCTTGCTGCCATAATTTGACCCTCAGCGAGGCGGGCGACCGCCCTCCCCCTTTTAGCGTTGACCGAGAAGACTAGGCTCTCTACACAATGGATTTATCATTCATTCGTCTTCAAAATTACAAACAGGGCACCATCTCTGAATGTTCAGATTACTTAGAATTACTTGAGTTTTCTTTACCTGCCAATTTTCAAACTATTAGTCATTGATTATTGATAATCGCCCATTTCTTCCTGTGGATACAACCCGTTCTCCAAGACGTCGCTTGCACCAACCATTCTCTATTCGAACTATATCTCCAGTCGCGACCTTATCTATTTGCTCATTCCATAACACTAGACCTACCACTCCAGTTTCATCCCTGCCGCACGCTGCTGCTACACGTCCAGTCCATTTCCTACTGGAAATAATTCGGGGCGGATATCTCCTCAAGACAAGAATTTCAAGTTCTGGGACATATTGTTCGTCTTTTAATTGATGAACTTTAGTAGTTCGTTTCCTGTTTTTTATTTTGTCTGCTTCTCTAGAATCTTTCAATATTCTCTTCTCATTTTCACTCAGTTTAGTCATAGGAATCGTTCTGACTTGAGATTCCATTAATCAAGAATATAGGAGAGTCCTACCTGAAAATGAACACACTACGCAGTATTGAAAGTGAAACTGAAACTCATCACTCATCATTGCGGTTAAGACGCCTGAATCCTTTGTTGATTTCGATTTCTTCATCCTCAGTAGAAGTCTCATCTACATTTATTCCAACTTCAGTCAGGTGGCTAAGTACTTGTTCAAAAGCAGTGAGTCCGCGTGCTGGTCTTCGTGGCACAGGAAGCCTATTGCGGCAAATTAGATAAGTCTCAGATGATGAATTTCTACTGGCCATAGGGGCGAATCTCTGTACATTACTGAATCTATCCTTTGCTGCCTTAATCAGCCCTTCAATTCCCACGCCTTGGAATATTTTGGTAACAAAGGCTCCTCCTGGCGCCAACAAATCCATTGCGACATCAAGAGTCATAGTCGATAGTTCCAAAGAAATCGCTTGATCCGTGTCATATCTTCCAGTGAGTTTGGGTGAAATGTCACTGAGAACAATGTTGAATTGCCCGCCATCTAGAAGTTCTTCGATACGCTCTATAGTTTCTTTATGAATGATATTTCCTTGTAGGACCGTTGCCCCTTCTATTGGCGATGTGGATTTTATGTCCACACCAATTACAAGCCCCTCATCTCCTACTTCTTCAACAGAGACTTGAGTCCACCCGCCGGGGTGACATCCCACATCTAGTATCGCATCTCCGGGTCGAATTATTTCGAATTTCTCCTGAATTTGCTTGAGTTTGTACGCTGAACGAGCTCTATACCCTTTCGATTTGGCCTGTCTACGCCACGGGTCGCGCCGATTCTCCTGATACCAGCGCTTACTCATCGAATCATCGGCGACGACACTCTGTTATGAAGCCGAGGCGCACTTACAGACCTATTTCATCGATAAGTGCACGTGCCGTATGGCGTATTGCGGCCTCAGATTGCATTTCTGGAACAAATCCGGTTGAGAATAGGTATTCTACATCTAGACTAGTTTTGGGAACATCTCCTGCCCAACCGCGATCTCCTCCGGTGTATTCTATTGAAACTCCTTCGAGACCGGACTCTTCAACAACAATCTCAGCGATTCTGCGTACAGAGCAGGTATCCCCTGTACCTAGATTGTAGAGATTGACATCTTCACTAGTGTTTCCGACAAGATGAACCATAGCTCGCACACAATCTTCTGCAGACATGTATGATTTTTCTTGAAGACCATTGCCTAGAACCTCGAGTCGAGTAGGGTCATTCTTTAGTTTGTGAATAAAGTCAAAGATAACTCCGTGAGTGCCTCTGGGGCCAACAATGTTGGCAAAGCGGTGTACCCAGGCCTTTGCTCCAAAAGTTCCACACCAAGCTGTAATCAAAGCCTCTGAAGCGAGTTTTGATGCTCCATAGAGAGAGATTGGTTTCACAGGTCCATATGTTTCAGGAGTAGGCATTATACTCGCCTCTCCATATATTGCGCTAGATGATGAGAAAGATATGCACGACACGCCTTCACACCTCATTGCCTCGAGTACATTGTAAGTTGCAACAGTACCTTGCCTTAGGTCTGTATCAGTAACTTCAGTTCCTAAACGGATGTCTGGATTGGCAGCAAGATGGTGAACTGTATCTATACCCTGCATTGCCTTTTTGACTGATTCGGGGTCCAACAAATCAGCTCTGATAATCTCCACATTTGCAGTGCCATTGTGGTGAGCAAGAAATTCTTCTCTGCCACTTGAGAAATTATCTAACACGCGTACTGATTTCCCTTGTGCTACCAAGGCATCTACTAGATGCGAACCAATGAATCCTGCACCTCCTGTAACTAAATCCATATTTTTCACCCGTAATTTATTTTGGAGATATGTTAGTACCAATTTTTGTTTTCTCTACGTCCTTTGAGGAGCCAAACAGAACCTAGGAATCCTACCAAGGAAAGGTGAGATATTGTACAGAATGGACAGATGTGATGTACTGCAAAGGCCTCAACTCCAACGAGGTAGAGTAGGAATGGGATTCCTGCCAAACCCGCGTACCAAGCGTAGTTGGTATATGATTCAGCCCACTTGGCATGAACGTCCATTCTAATGCTCAAAACTAAGAATAATAGTGCAGTGAAAGCGAGGGCTCCTACAACACCCCACGGTACTCCGAATAGATTGTTGTACCTAGGATCTCCAATAACGGAGCCACACTGAACAATACCTTCAGAAGCGCAGAATTCTGTTGCATCACCCATCACGAGTTGATTATGAATAATCCATGTCCAGACTGCTGATGCTAGACCTACTGTGGCAAATAATAGGGAACCGTTCAGAGCGGCAACTGTACCCTCAACACCGGCCTTGGAGCGACTTGTAGATAGAACATATGTTGATGCGAGTAATCCTGCGATGAACAAAAGTAATTTCGGGTCTGCTAATGCACTTGCCATCATCTCACCCCACTAACCTTGCCAAAGCCTGTTCAACATCCTCATTAGGATGGTTGTCAGACTGGGCCTGATTCCAAATTACTTCTCCATTGGAATCAAGAATTATACTGAAGGGTGTGCCTGGAACATCCCAATTCTTAGCTATTGAAAGATCAATATCATCTACGTATGTCCAAGAATGCGCACTGCCAGGGCGATTGACACAATTCTGACTCCCTGAGTAGCATCCCTCATAATTTGTCTTATCACGAAATGCTTCAATTTCTTCCCTACTACTGTCGTGCCCAGTTATAGATAATTGAACTGCAATGGTGATGAACTGTACATCATTATTGTAAGTTGAATGTAGATTTGACAAAGTAGCTCCTTCATCCCAACAGTGTGGACAATCTGTATCCAAAAATGAGATTAGAATCATTCTATCGTCATATGCCTCTGTTAATCGAAAACTTTCCCATTCAGCACCTGAATAGGCATTCTCAATGAAATCCGGAGCAATCTCCCCTTCTAGAGGTCCGACTTTTACTGGAGGGCTAACAATAATTGCAGCTAAGCCCACTATTGTTACAACGCCTAATGTGGCTAGTAAAGCAATAACTCGAACATCCTCATCTTTACCTTTCGGCTCACTCATCCTACGTCTCCGAGACATGTTAACAGGTGCTTCGAATCTCTCATTCACTTTCAGCCGTTCGGCTAACGGTTCCCGCGCTGCCGAAGGCTCAGGTGCACGCGATGCTTCATTTTCACCTTTACATTAGGTCTGTGTATATTGGTTGATATGCGGGGCCTCGATTCGTCGCTGACTTGGAGGTAACAAACATGCCAAAAACATCAACCAAACAAGAAAAGCCCGAGAATGAACAGAACACCACCCTCGTGGGGTGGGTTCGACAGAGTCGCGCTGGTGGAGCACTGAAAATCAGTGTCCATTCGGAAGCGATTAGCAACTGTCACACATACACTACTGTGGATGGCACATCTTACATCCCACTAGTGATCAGTATGTCCGCCCTTCGCCGTGTTATTGACGGCGAGCAGAGTGTGACAACTGTCAGCCAGTTCCGTGAAAACTGAACTTAATACTGCTCCTAGCCGAGTGTCAATGCGATTCATTCATTTGACCTCGGCTGGGGCACACACCTTGTGTTAGAGGGCGAACGCGACGATGAGGAGGTCTTCTGGGAGAGATTCTTTGAACGATTACAGCCGATTCGAGAGGCAGGTCAAAAAATCCTGACAGCCATCGATTATTCACCTGTTGGCTATGCCTTTGATTACTTTGACAAAGTTCTGACAACTGGTGCTAAGAAAGGACATGCAATAGGTCAGAGGTTGGCTGAATTCTGGTATTCGGCAATTCTCAGGAGCCCCGGCCTCATTGTTGTACTAATGTTACTTGGGACATTCTTGATAGGGCAATATTCTGTTGAATTCGAACATCAAATTGATGGAGATGTCGAGGTTTATTTGCCCGATGACGCCGAATCTACAGAATTACTGAAACAAGTTAGATCTCAATGGTCAACAGACATCATGATTCTATATTTTCAGACCAATAATGCAATTGATAAACAATGTGAAGCAGGGCAAGTCCCACCTAATTGTCGCGGAAATGAAAACATCACTGATGTGAATATATTACAACAAATGTCATGGTTAGAAGGCGATGATAACAATGATTGTAAGGGTGGTTGGGATTGTGGCCTTGATGAAAATAAGGATGATCGAGGCGCGTTGGATGGAGTAGTTTGGATTCTTTCTCCAGCTCAGATAATTAAGGAATCTAATTCATCCAGTTATCGATTTACTTGCGCTCTTGAGAAATATGGCCTTCCAACCGGTCAAAATGATAATTGTGTTGCTTCTCAATTGAATCCCTTTGAGGGGTACTCTATTCCTGATGACCAGGATCGTGTTGATAATTTGGTTTCTCAAACTGAGTCCTTACTTTCTTCTTTTGTCATAGATTCTCAAGATCATCCTCTTATTGATGAGAATGGAAATGGAGTTTACGACGATGATGGTGATGGCATTTGGGATACTGGAGTGGTTATTCTTGGTCTTAAATTTGACATGGAAAGTACTAAATCCGAAATTTCTCGTACAGATCCCAAAGGAGTATCTGACGAAAATCCTGATGGTCTAATAAAGGACCACGAGGCATTTATAGCATATGCAAAGCGATTAATTTTCCAAGAACAAAGTGATGAAAATTGTCAATTCTGTAATGCAGATTATGACCAATTAATGACCTCTTCAATAAACACTGAAATTTATTCTATGTGTGAAAAACAGAATTCCAATAATCCAAATAGTAAGTGTATAAATGTCAGTCCTAGATTAATTGAAAATGCTAAGAAAGCTGCTGATGCAAGACCGCAAAGAAACCCAATTACTCTTACAGGGCTAACTCCAGTAGTGCATGATGTTTCTGACGAAATCTATGACGAGCTTGTTGAAACTATGTTGCCAATTAGTGGCATATTAGTTTGTATTACTATGATGATTTTACACCGTAATCCCAAGGTTTTGTTGATTTGTGGCACGCCAATCGCGATGAGCCTCGCTATAACTTTCGGAATCATAGTTCGTTTCGATATTACCCTCACTCCAATGATAATTTCAGCCGGTCCGATACTTGTTGGTTTGGGAGTCGATTATGCATTACATCTGACAAATAGAATTGAAGAAAATCGTGTCGAATTAATTGAGGAAAGTCTCGAAAAATCATGGGCAATGAAAAGGGATGGTTTGGGTGAACTGGAAATAAATCCTTGGGATTCCACTCTAAGTCTCGCGGCTACAGTTCGTGCTGCATTAACTACCGGTCACGCTATTTTTCTTTCAGCAGTTACTACAATCATAGGATTCAGCGTTCTGACTTGGACTTCCTTAGTTCCCATTGAGCCCATGAGAACTGTCGGGGATACTCTGTTGATAGGGATTGCAATAACCTTCTTACTTTCGATGATTATGGTTCCTGCATTAGTTCATCTATTCCGGTATAGAAAAAGTGATGCTGGCCTTGAAATGCCCACTATTCAAACGCTTATTTTTTCTGTTATTGCAGGAGCAATTGCCACAGCGTGGTTAGTTAATGAAGATACAACTACATTGGGCAATTCTCTCTTCTTTGGAATATTCATAGGAGGAACTGTTTTACTGGCTTTCGAGTCAAGTATTTGGGAGAAAATTGGTGAAATCCCTGTCAAAAATACGTTGCTAGTTTTAATTGTGGCAACAATAGTTACATCTGGCTCTTTGATTTTTATCGACGAGATGAACAAGCCATTAACTGGCTCTTCTGAAGAAGTACCCCCCGGTCTTTCAAGTTATGATGCCTTAAGGGAGTACAGTTTCATTTTCCAAGGCGGACAAACAAATATGTTCATCGTAGATGCCGAGGATAGGGGTGAGAAAAATTCAACAGCACCAATCCGTGATTTACTGATTCTTGATGCTATAGACGTAATACAAGAAGTAAAAATCAACAATGTACCTCAAACTTCTACAATTAGCGTTGTGAATATTCTAAAGGCGATTCATGTCGATGTGAACGTTTCAGGTCTCGAAATATATGACCGAAGCCTCTGGGAATTACTCCATGATGAGTGTTGGGATCATTCTGACCCAATACAGAATCCCACTAGACCTGAGTGCTGGGCATATTCTGCTAGCAGTAGGGAAGATATGGTAAATATTGCTCTTGATACATTAAGCCCTGAAATCCGTTCCATGCTTATGAATGCAGATCAGGATATTTGTGATAACCCCTCGCCATGTGAGACGAAGACTCTTGTTTATGTCACCCAACCATACATCAATCTGCATGATGCGACTCCATTACGTAATGCAATTGATGATCACCTAGATGGCTCTGGAAATTGTCTTGATGCTATGACCTGTTACGCTTTGGGAATAGATGGCGTGATTAATTCTAAATTAACGGGGGGCCTTCCCGTAAGTATCGACATTAACGCAGGAATCCATAAGGCCCAGAGTGCAACCACAATAGCGACTATGGTAATTCTATTGTTTACAATGATGATTCTATTCCGCTCACCTAGATTAGCAACTTTCACAATGGCTGCAGTCGCCGTCGTTGTACTTTGGCAACCTCTCTTAATGAAACAGGGTTCTGTAAATGTCAACTTCTTCACAGCTATGATTGGAACTATTGTGTTTGGAATCGGTGTTGATGATTCTATTCACATAATTGACAGAATCAAAGATGAGGGTGAAACTCCTGCTGGAGTCGTCAAGTCGGTATCTCGCACAGGTCAAACTATTTTTGAGACAACAGCAACAACCTGTGCGGGTCTGGCAGCTGGATTATTTGTAGCAATCCCCGGCCTGCAGAATTTCTTCGTACTGATGATGTCTTTACTCATTCTTGCTCTACTGACGTCAAGTATTCTTCTTCCGAGTTTCATCGTCTCTTGGAATGAACTCCGTTCAAGACTATTGGGTCATGGCCCATGGTTAGATTACGAGGATTCAGGCGCTTTGGAGGCTTCAGCAGTTCTAGATGCGACTCTTGAATGAAAGTTCACACAGAAGAAATAGGCGAGGGTGCAGGGAGTAAGCCCCTTTCTGTTCACCTTTCGGTTGGTCGCATTCAACTATGCATCCTACCCGGTCCTGTCGATGCGATACGGACCTGCTTGGACTTGCTCCAGCGGGGTTGCCCGTTCCAGCCACGGTCAGGAAACCTCATCCTTACGGAATCACCGTACGCCTGTCGTGGTTCGTTTCTGTTGCAGAGCCGACCCTCCCGGATCTCTGGCTTGAGCCAGACCGCTTGCATCATGGAGAGGGGACTTTCCTCAGTGTCGTACACTGTCAGCGACCCTCCTGCTCCCTCGACACATCCGTGAGCGGCTTACAGATGAACCCAACGGTGAGTGAAATGAGGAGTAAACAGCGAATCTCATAGGGCAAGCATCATGTCTGTGATTCGACTCGAATTGATTGTGAGCGACGTCGAGGCGTTGAAGCGAGAGGCTGGCATAGCCGCGTGTGATTTCATTGAAAATGGCATGAAGTTGGGTTTGGGAACCGGTTCAACTGTGCGATATACGGTGATTGAAATTGGTCGTAGGATGAATGAAGAAAATCTCTCAGTAGTTGGAGTCCCAACTAGCGAATCAACTCGGGAACTCGCCGAAAGCCTAGATATCCCACTTGTTTCTCTGGCCGATGCTGGAGTTCTTGATTTGGTGATAGACGGAGCCGATGAATTTGATTCTGATTTTTCACTAATCAAAGGAGGCGGTGGGGCTCTGACTCGTGAAAAAATAGTAGCCCAGTCAAGTAAAGGCATGGTCGTTGTAGCCGATGACCGTAAACAGGTGCAAACACTTGGTGCCTTCGATCTGCCAATTGAGGTACTTCCCTTTGAGTGGCAGCGCACTGCTTCTCGTGTGGCTGAAATTTGTTCTGGCAATGTGGCAATTAGAGGGGGGCAAGATCCCTTTGTTACTGACAACGGTGGTTACATTCTAGACTGTTCTTTCGGGCCTTCAATTTCTAATCCTAGTGACTTAGAGTCTGCTCTTTTGGATATTGCAGGCGTAGTTGAAGTAGGTCTTTTCGTAGGCATATGTGATGCAGTAGTAATGGCATCTTCTGGTGGCGTTGTGACTTTGGTTAATCCAACCGGCCGTTTGGGCTAAACATCAAGCGTGACCGTTCCGATTAAAGAGGGGGGCCAAGTCGGCGGGCTGGGTCTGTAGCTTAGTCAGGTAGAGCACCCGGCTCTTAACCGGGCGGTCGCGGGTTCGAACCCCGTCAGACCCGCCACATTTCCCTCTCCTCCTGACTTTAGTGTGAGGGCTTTGATATGGAAGGAGTCAGTCGATAGGCTGGGGTTAGCATGACCAAGGACACATGGATAGGAGATGTCCGAGCCGGCAACTATGACGGTGAGGAAGTTGAACTTAAGGGATGGATACACCGGTCCCGTGGTTCAAATAAAATCCGTTTTGTAGTTCTTAGAGACTCCACAGGGACCGTCCAGTGTGTAGTCAAGCGAGACTCGGTCGGTGACGCGATATTCGATGCAATGAAAGACGCTTTGATTGAATCTAGTGTAATTATTTGTGGTTTGGTCCAACCTACAGATAGGGAACATGGACATGAGGTTCAAGTCAGTAGTGCAACAGTTGTAGGACCTGTGAATCCAGAGCGCCCTTTCCCAATCACAGAATCAGCCATGGCTGAAGCTGATGGAGGAGAAACAGAGTTCCTTCTCGATAATCGTCACCTCTACCTTAGAACTGGGCGTATGACCACGATGCTGAAGTTACGTTCTACTGTATTTGGTGCAATTCATCAGTACTTTAGGGACCGAGATTTCATAGAATACCAAGCACCAAATTTTGTCGCTGGAGCAGTTGAAGGTGGAAGCACACTATTCGAGGTTCCATACTTTGGTCGTAAAGCATACTTGACCCAGTCTTGGCAACTCTACGCAGAGGCTGCCATGCCTGCTCTTGAGAGGCTATACACAATGGCACCATCATTTCGTGCCGAGAAGAGTAGAACAAGGCGCCATTTGACGGAATTCTGGCATGCGGAAATGGAAATTGCATGGGCTTCAAATGCTGATGTTATGGAGCATGGAGAAGGTGTAGTCCGACATATTGCTAAGTCTCTTCTAGAAGAGCGTGAAACAGAGTTAGAAAGTCTTGGACGAGACTTAGATCTAATTGCACGATACGCTGACAACCCATATCCGCGAATGAGGTATGACGAGGCTGTTGAGACACTCCAAGGCATGGGTGTGGAAATTGAGTGGGGCCAAGATTTAGATTACTCAAAGGAGAAAGTACTGACTGAGGATTTCGACGTCCCACACTTCCTAACGCACTATCCTAGAATTGCTAAGCCATTCTATCACCGTCCTGATCCAGATGATCCGAAATATGTATTGTGTCATGATCTGCTAGCTCCTGAGGGATATGGTGAGATTATTGGTGGTGGTGAGAGAACTTGGTCAGAAGATGAAATTCTTGAGAGAATCGATGAGGAAGGAACACCACACGAGCCATACGAATTTTACATAGATGTGCGCCGCTATGGTGGAGTTCCACACGGTGGCTTCGGATTGGGAGTTGACCGTGTATGTGCATGGCTAGGCGGGGCTGATCATATCCGTGAAACTATACCATTTCCTCGTGATTCAAGGCGAGTCACTCCTTGATTGCACCATTCAACATATTTCGACACCTAAGGTGTCGCCAACACTCATACGGCGAGTCCGGTTCGGACTCTCATGGCTGATTGGGAGTCGATTGATCTTGCGAACCCCACTGAAGAGCATCGGATGCTGCGCGAAATGGTGCGCAGTTTCGTTTTAGAAGAAGTTGAACCTCAGGCACTTGAATATGACAGAGAGGAAAAATTCAATCTGGAATTGTTTCGCAAACTCGGCGAATATGGTCTTCTGGGAATCAGTGTCGAGGAAAAATATGGTGGCTCTGGCATGGATGCTACTGCAGTGGCCATTGTCAATGAAGAATTGAGTTATTCCGATCCTGGATTCTGTCTCGCTTATCTCGCTCATGCTCAGTTAATGGTCAATAATCTAGCTCACAATGGTGAGGAAGAGCAGAAAGCTAGAATTCTGCCCAAAGTTTGCAGTGGTGAATGGGTTGGCTGCATGGCTATGAGCGAGCCCGGTTATGGTACCGATGTTCTTGGGATGCAAACTACTGCTAAGTTGAATTCTGATGGAAATTGGGTCATAAATGGACGCAAGATGTGGATAACTAACGGGTCTATAGACGAGGAAGGAACTTCTGCTGATATTTGTTGGTTATATGCCCGAACTGGCACCGATTCAAAGGGCCGAGCAGAAGTAACTACATTCCTCGTTGAGAAAGGTATGCCTGGTTTTTCAGTAGGTCAAAAAATATACGATAAATCGGGCATGAGAGCCTCAAATACTGCAGAACTTGTCTTTGATGATTGCATAGTCCCTCCTGAAAATGTCGTTGGAAAACCCGGTGAGTCGATGATTCACATGATGCGTAATCTTGAGTTAGAGCGCATCGGATTAGCCGCAATGGGCCTTGGTATTGCTCGCAGGTCCCTTTCTGCAATGAATCAGTATGCCAGTGAAAGAGAAGCATTTGGTAGCCAAATACGCGATTTTGGTCAGATTCAACGTCACATTGGTGAATCATGGGCTGAATACCGTGCTATGCGCTCCTATGTTTATGATACAGCGAGGAATACTGATCTTTCGAAATCTGGTAATCGATTGGATACTGACGGAGTCAAGTTGTTTGGAACCACTGCTGCAAAGAACATTGCCGATCGAGCAATACAGGTAATGGGTGGCTATGGTTATGTTGGAGAATATACTGTCGAGAGACTTTGGAGAGATGCCAAACTCCTCGAAATAGGAGGCGGGACTCTTGAATCTCATCAGAAAAATATTACTCGTGATTTAAGCCGTAGTCCCGAGAAAATTGATGAATGAAATTGGGCTTAATTTATTGGTAGTCCCGCCCGGATTTGAACCAGGGTCCCCAGGACCAAAACCTGGGATGATGGACCACTACACTACGGGACTATACCCCTCGGTCTGATAAGTTGGTTTTGGACTTGACGGGCAGGACGCCGTAGCATACAAGTGCTCATCAGAGTGCGTATAGGTTATGGGGCAGCGCCTATCTGTGTGTCTAGTCCTAATTCTATTCGTGTCGATGATGCCTGCTGGGTTTTCTAATTCTAACTCTGTAGATGAAAATAGGAACACGCTGTTGACCGCCTCCGAACCTGAAATTGCATTGCCTAATTCCATTGTTTTTCCTGAACTTGAACCTTGGATTGAACCTAGTCTGTTTTATCGTGCCGAATCGAAAACCGAGCTTGTTCGTGTTACGGTAATTACTCATTCCATTGCTCGATTAGATGAATGGCAACTAGAGCATGGTCAACTTGAGTCCCAAGCAGACGCTGGACTAGGAGAATTCCTTGAGCCAACTTATCCAAGTGATGGCGTGATAGATCATAGGACCTTCTGGTTGAAATCAGAAATATTGCATAAGTTAAGCGATGTTCCTGGTGTGATTGGAATTCTTGATGCTCAGAATTCTCCTGAACCTTTCGACATAATACCTTTTGAAAAATCAAAAATTGAACCAAGCACCATACGTTCAGGTGAAATTCACGGGGCTAATGCCTCATGGCAAAGAGGATACACAGGAGAGGGGATTATTGTTGCTGTTGCAGATACAGGTGTAGATTTCGCTCACCCCGATCTTGATGGCACCCAAGCGAGAATTGCTGATGGCAGCGATTATGATGGTTGGCCAATGATGTTTGATCACAACAGTATGTGGCATTGGCTAGTTGAGGGTGATACATATCCTGCTACAGATACATGGTATGCCAATACTTCTTCTCTTGATTGGGATAATGATTCGAATGGTGTTTTGGACGAATCTGGATTCAATATTTCAGGTACTCCTGTGTCGAAATCTGGTATTTATCACCTTGGTGAACACCCAGATTCAACACTGAGAAGTCAGATGGGTGGTGATGTACCAATTATAGTCATAGATTCTACAGTTTCAGGTGTTTATGATTTGGTGATTCCGGATGTAAATCGCAATTCTAATTTCAGTGATGATGAAAGAATGAGCATGGGTAACGAAACATCAGGGCTTGATGAAGATGAGGATGGGATTAGAGATGTTTCGGCTGGTCTTCTGTATTGGATTTCTGACGGTAACAACGGAGTGCCATACTCTGAAACATATGCTTCTAGACATGGTTATTCGAACCGAATAGCAGGTGCAGGTAACCTCACTTTGTTCATGCTTGATTCTGGCTCACATGGCACTCTCTGTGCCAGTGCAGTTGCAGCTCAGGCTCAAGTTTCAGATGGGGAGGTATATGGCATGGCTCCAAATGCTACAATTGCTAGCATCGGTAATCATTACTCTGGAGGGCATTCTCTTGACGGATGGCGCTGGATTGCTGAGGGGAATGATGGCAATCCATTAACTTGGGGCGATCAACCAAATATTGGTTCATTTTCTTTCGGATATTCTTCAGTCGATGATTCTGGTGCTGATTCTTATTCACTATACCTTGATTGGTTAACTAGAGTTTACAATAATCAGACTCACTATGCTGTTGCAATTGGAAATGGAGGTCATGGGTATGGTACGGTGAAAGTACCTGGAGCAGCGCAAGGAATATTCTCAGTCGGTGCATTTTCTAGCCGGACAAATGGCCTTTGGGGTCAGAGTGCTCCTTGGAATAACCGAGGGCCTAATGTTGTTGGAAGGATGGATCCAGATATAGTTGCAGTTGGTTGGTCCGCCACAGGTGATGTCCCACTAAATTTACGAGATAACGGCAATAGTGCAACAAAAACTTGGGGTGGCACGAGTCTTGCTACTCCTATTACTGCAGGGCTTCTAGCTATTGTAGAACAGTCTTGGTTTGAGAATAGGGGTGATTACCCAAACTCACAGGTATTCCGTGATTTCGTTCTTTCGACTGCAGACGATCGTGGATATGACCCCTTTGTTCAAGGTGGTGGTTGGTTTAATGCAAGTAGAGCAACAGCAACTATAGATGGAGAAAATGGTACATGGTCGGCAACTCCTTCACAATGGATGTCTGGGACCTTCCAAGGTCAGCATAGAAATGCAAATATCAATACAATATCTCAAGGCGAATCGCAAACCGTTGACCTTCAATTTAGCAACGCTGGTCAAACAGACATGTTTCTAGATTTAATTCCTGAGCGTCTCTATCCTGTTGCACATCAAGTTGGTCAATGGCTAAGCATTGGTAATGGTAGTTCAAATGGCGAAAATGACACTTGGGACGGGTATCAAGAAAGTCGTCCTGATTTGTTGATTCCCATCCATATATCCAATAATACAACATTCCAGATACCATCTGATACCACGTTAATACGTTCTAGAGCCGTGATAGAATACGCCGCTTTTGATGATGATTTAGATACAGACTCTGATGAGCGAATTGAGATAATAATGTATCGCTGGAATGACGATGATGATGATGGCCTTTGGGTGACTGATGTCGATAATGATTCTATGGTTGATTCTGAGGATTGGACTGAGTCTGATGAACTTGAAGCCTATGCGACATGGTACATGCATGGGCCTCAAGCCGAGTTACGAGTTGGTTTGCCATTTGAAGATATGAAAGATGGAATCCTGCTTGGTATTTTTCGTAATGATGTGGATCCTTCTGGGCTTGATAACGTCAGTATAGAATGGGATTGGACTGCTTTTAAGCCGATAGTAGATGATTGGATTTTGACTCCAGATACTGAAGGATATCCAAATACTAGAATACTAGTGCCTGCTAACTCTGTAGTAAATACTCAATTCACTATCAGTGTCCCATTGAATGCATCTTCAGGCTTACATCAGCATGGAATTAATATACGTAGTTTTGAAATCTCTTCGAATGGCTCATTAGCAAATGAATCACATCGTGATTGGACACTTCCAGTAATAACTAATGTTCCTTGGAGCGGGCCATTCGACTTATTTGCGAAACCCCTTGATGGAAATATGTCTAATCAGACTCTGTATACTGAGTCTTGGATATCAGGCGCTCAACGTTGGAATTGGCGAGCTGAAAGTGGAGATTGGCGTTTCCTTAGTATCGACTGGCCTGAGGAACTTGATACTGGAGGGACTGCAATTGTTGATGTGAATTGGGACGATAATGAATGGACTGATGTCGATGTTCTTTGGCTTTCTCAAACGCCCCATGGATATGCTGAAGAAGCCCCTCTTGATTATGGTTCCAATACGTTCTCGATAGTTGAACGATCTGTCAACAACTATGCTGGGAGTGGGCGACATGATTGGGGCACTTACACTGATGATTCTCGAGAGGTATTTGTCGTCCCTACATCAACTGGAATTCATCAAATGGTACTTCATACAGCAACCCACGGAGTCACTACCAATGATAATGCTCTGAATATTTCAGTAGGGTATGTGGCTGCAGAGCAATCTAGTTTTCATAAAGTAGTTACAGATTGGTCTGAGGCCAATGGTAATGAGAGCATATATGTTGTTTCTACAATGCCCCTTCCATTAGAATCTGTACGTTCATTTGGCTGGGCTAAACCTATTAATTTTGATAATGAAACAGCTTATCAAGATGATTCTAGTGATAAGATGAGTGCCTCTTGGTGGCATAATTTTACTGTATCCGATGCGGCTGAAATTTCAATCCAAATGGATTCATACGAGGATGCAGATTTAGATTTGTATGTGTTTAGAGATTCTGATGAGGATGGTGTATTTGAATCTGGAGAGGAAATCAAAAGATCTACATCGGGATCATCTTCTGAATCTATTACTATAGACGAACCTGAAGATGGTAATTACTCCATTGCAGTACTTGGCTGGTCGGTATCTGAAAGCGTTCAGTTCTGGATCGATGTCGAGATTGTCGCGGGTGATTCTTTGAATATTACAAATTCATCATCTTTGAATCAATCTGAAATCTCTAAAATTTGGCCAAATGGTTCAGCCACACTTGCAGGAGGGGTTCCTGAAGGTGCCCTTGAGCTGAAAGTTGATTATCAAATGCCTGAATCAGAAGGAATCTGGGAAGGTTTCGTAGAGGTGAATCTTGATGGTGGTGTCTCTATGCGATTACCATTTACTTACGAATTAGTCGATCTCGACCCAGAAATTGAATTCTTAACGCCGGAGAACTTGACTCAAACTAATGAAACTCTACCTCTTTCACTTCATGCGTCAGATATCGGAAGTGGCTTCAACCTTGATTCTCTCAATTGGTCTGGTGTTGATAATAATACAATTGCCCCTAATGCAACAACCGTTGAAGCGATTTTATGGAATCTTTCCTCTATTGAAATCACTGAATTATGGAATTCTGACAATCATTCCTCTAATCTCACATTTAGGGAATTGTGGGTTAATTCCACACTACCAAGTGATGAAAAATGGCATAATTACTCTGCAACAATTTCAGATAATTCAGGACGAAATTCTACTGATTGGTTGTCAGTAAAATACGATACTATTTCTCCAATATTGCTCATCTCTCATATTCCTTCAATTACTAATCAGAACATATTACAAATTGATATTCAAACTGAATTCGATGCGACCCTCAAGTTGAATGATGCAATAATTGAGACCGACGCAAACGGTTCTGCTGAGATTGTGATTAATCTTGAAGAATCGGAGGCGATTTGGTTGAATCCGACCATGGCCTCTATTTACAGCAAATATGTTGTTAATGGCAATAATTCCTTCTCGATTTCAGTCTTTGATCCTGCTGGAAATGAGTACAACGAATCATTTGATGTAATTCTTGATTCTACAGCGCCCTCTATTGATTCAATTTTCTTTGACACGTACAATCCTAGTCATAATTTCTTGAATTGGTCCTGGGTAGGCACTTCTCTCAACATAACCGAGGCATTTGGCTTCTTTTCACGTACAGCAGACTGGCAAACAATGTGTGTATCTTTCATTGATTCAAATGCGAATAACGATTTAGAGATGTGTCAAAATGAAGAGGATTTCCCTGGATTTATTTTCGGTCAACCCATTTTTATAAATAACGAATATAATACTCATCAACCTATGATGATTGACTTTGCTAATCTCACAGATGATGACTATCAAATGGTTGTCCAAATTAGTGATTGGGTGGGCAATAGTAACAGTTACCAATATTCATTGATATTAGATCGCACTTTACCCACTGTTGGATGGGACATTTCTCCCTCTGACGAACAAAATCTTAGTGACCATAGGCTTGGATTGTCTTGGTTAGCTAGTGAGGACGTGCATCTTCGTTTCTCTCACAATGGAATTGTCGTCAAAGAGTGGAATTCCAGTTACGGGGGGGCCTTTTACAATCTTTCAGAATCTGGGGATCATTTATTCTGTATTGAAGCATGGGATTCCACCGAGGTACAACATAATCCAAACTACTACTCTGAATGCAGGCAATTGTCACTTTCTCCTTCGTTGTACACAAGCCATGTTTTGGCAGAATGGGATGGTTCTGTTGTGGGTTCGCAAACCGTGCAACTTATTTTCCGACGAGGACCCGATCAATGGGCGGAAATTAGACACGTGCTTGAGGGGGAGAATACATCTGAATCACCTCCCACCTTTTTGTTCGAACCGGGTCTTTCATTCATCGAAGTTGAATTGGAATTAAATGAAGGCGAAAACGAATTCAAATTAGACATAGGTGCTCTAGATCATACTGAAACTCACTGGCTTCAAGTTACCAGAGACACAATTACTCCTCAACTGAGTCTTTTAGAAGTTGCAAATAGAACTACTAATCTTGAGCCTGAGAGGGTAATCTATGGAGTCTGTGAATATGGCGCTTTTGTGTCGATTTCAACTGAAATATCTAGTACATCTTTCGTTTGTGATGCGAGTGAAAATTTCACTGTCACTCTAGGGGTGCCTTCCACCCAAGGCTGGCATTGGATTAATGCAACATCCGAGGACTTAGGTGGGAATTTGAATCATTATAGTATCGAGGTTCAATATCAGGAATGGCTTGATTGGGCAATCGATGACGCTAAGGCAGGTGGCCCGACCCTATACCAAGGTAGTTTGATTCTATGCATAATATTGCTCATAATTGGTTTTTCAGGATGGAAAATAAGGCAACGCAGCCGAAAAAGACTTGAGAAATCCGTTGAATTAGATGCAGATGCAAAAGATATGCTAGAATCTATAATTGAGGAATCATCAACTTTGGCTTCTAGGCCGCCCAAAACCCCATTGCCCGAGGAAGAGGAACTTCGTGCTTGGGCTAGGGGTGAGAGGGATGTCCGTTCGTGGAGAGATAACGTCCCTGATGAGGATTCGATTGATTTAGAATGAAAATTCAATAGAATTAGTCAAGCGAGCATTCTTGTCTTGACTGCTAGTCGCGATTAATATGGGGATAGAGAAGATTGCTATTCTAGGCGCTGGACAGATGGGGAACGGTATAGCGCAAGTTGCTGCTTGTGCTGGTTTTTCGGTATTAATGATAGATATCAAACAAGATTATGTTGATGATGGAATGTTGGCTATCGAAAATTCACTCTCGCGTCTCGTTAAGAAAGATAGAATGTCTATTGAGGATGCAGATCAAGCCCTTGCAAGGATTTCTACTGCCACTGATAAGGCCGCTGCAGCAGATGCGGATCTTGTAGTTGAGGCAATTCCTGAGATTCCGGAACTAAAATTTTCAACTTTCGCTCAATTAGATAAGGTTTGCAAACCGCAAGCGATTTTGGCCAGTAACACTTCATCCATTTCTATCAATGACATTGCTCAAGCTACAAATAGGCCTGAGAAAGTTATTGGCATGCATTTCATGAATCCCGTGCCTGTGATGAAATTAGTTGAGATAATTAATGGAAGTCAAACTGAAAATGCTGTTACTGAGGCGGTTGTTAAGGCTGCTGAGAAAATGGGTAAAACAGCCCTTTCATGTAACGATTCACCCGGTTTTGTATCAAATAGAATTCTTTGTCCTATGATTAATGAGGCGATTCTTACCTTGCAGGAGGGCGTTGCTGAACCTGAGGCGATTGATGGAATTATGAAATTGGGCATGAATCATCCAATTGGGCCTTTAGCTCTTTCAGACTTAATTGGCAATGACACAGTCCTTCACATCATGAATGTTCTTTATGAAGGGTTTAATGATGAAAAATACGCACCGGCTCCTTTACTAATTCAGATGGTAGAAGAAGGTAAATTAGGCAGGAAATCAGGGATTGGATTCTTCAAATATTCATGATAAAATAATGCCAGATATTATTTATTGGAGGTTTTCTTTGTTATCTACCAATACCTATCCTACCTCAGCGGAGTGTTTGTAATTTTACTTTGATACGTTTTATTACGCACTTACTTATTTATTGACTCAAGCAGCGGTATGATTATATCAGTAACATAACGTGGTCACGACTAGTGACCCGCATGAATGTAAAACTTGTTCGTACGTTAACAATTGCCGTATTGATGATCGCCTCGTCCCAAGTAGCTATGATGGAGGGCTATTCCGATACGGAATTGAAAGAAGAAACTAAACGTTATGTTGTGGCTTCTGTGCCTACTGATGGCTCTTGTGCTGGCGATGACGCCTGTACTGGTGTTGATGCTGGAGCAACTCCAGCCGATTCCATTGATTTGACGCCAGCGTTGGATTTCTCGCCTACTGGTTCGGGTACTTCAGTTACATGGGACGGGACGTTAACTACTTGGTACTACAATGGTGATGCACTAGGCGTTGATCTTTACACAATCACAGTCCCATGGGGGTATGGGTTCGATGCTGAAGTGAATTGGAATGGAGGCACCAATGATTATCGAATTGCTCTTTATACTTGTGATGATATCGATACAGATACTTGGATAAGTATTACTTCGACTTGTGTTATCGATTATACAGGATATAGTTCTAATCCAGCAGGTTCAGCACCTGCCACTACAACCGGAAATGATGTCGGAGGTATGGATATTTATGTCGAAGTTTATTGCGATTACTGTGGGCTCGGTTCAACTCGTGCCACCGATTACACTCTTGAAATAACTCCAATAATGTCTGATGCAGGAACAGGAAGGGATTACGGAGAATATTATGGCGCAAATTCCGCTCTATACACCTGCAATCACGCTGATGCCGACTCGGCATCTTGTATTGAAATGCCTAATCTGCTTGATGAGTTCGTAATCTCATGGACAGGAGGTGCTCACGGGACTGGTGACATGAATGCATTTGTTTCTTCATCTGGGGTAGCATATGTTGTAGACATATACACAATAGATATCCCCGCTAATCACGACCTACAACTGGACATGAGTATGGTTTGTCTTCCTTCGACTACTTGCGATGGCTATTATCAATATGTGTATGTCATGGCAGATGGAAATGGTGAATGGTATCCGAATTCAGGCACTATGGTCAATCCAGCTGGCGGTTGTTGCGGCAGCAGCGGTTATATCTGGATTAATGCTCCTGCATATGGACTTGATCAGCCCGCTCATTATAGTAAATCTATACCAGTTTCTGGCGCAGATACAGTGGATATTGTAGTTAGATCTGTTGGTGTGTCAGCACCAGCACCATTAGGGTTCGACTATTCTATTACTGCGGAATTTATTCCGTCAGCCAGTGCTCCTTGCGGTGAATCTGATGATGCTGGAAGTTTAAAAGATGCGCCAGACAAATCACCTTATGATTCAACAAATAGTGAAGCTTCAATGACTATTTCCGGTGGCTCCATTACTGGAACTATTTGCCAAGGCTATGATATGAATGATTACTATTCACTAAATGTCCCTTCAGGGTATGGAATATTCGCGTCCGTTGAATGGGAAAATTCCACTGACACCCTATACAATGGTCTTGATTTGGTATTATACGACGATACAGGAGTTGGCCTAGCACCAATATCTTCTGCAACAAAAAACGATGCTGCATTACAGTCTGTAAGCGCTAACATAACAGCGTGGATGGATATTATCGATGCAAATGGAGATGGTATTTCAGATAATCCGGTGCAATCTACCTCTACAATGGCTCCAACTAGTGCTGATGGTACTAGTGACATTGTTCAAACTTTTGATTTATACGGGGCTTCGGATTCCATCGACTTTACGCTTGTAACAGGATCTTGGGCATCAGAAATTAATATTGAGATTGTGACTCCTACGCAAACTCTCACTTGGGTTGCTTACAGCAATGGTTTCATCAATTTCAACACTTATCAATTAGGTACATTTTATGATACTGGCTCATACGTAGTCACTGTTTCGGATGATTTTGGAGATAGTTGGAATGGTGGAGTGCTCTCTATCACTACAGAGACCTACCCTGCCATACAGGACCATGATGTTGTGTTGAAGTTAGGAGTTGATTCCCTACCAGAGGATACCGAAGTAGGCTACACAATAAATTATGATGTCTTCCCTGTGGGGGTACATCAGAACTTAGTTATTCCAGATAGTGCACTAGGAGCTGATACGGACTCAAGTAACCCTGGAGTTCTCTATTCAGCAAACTATACTTATACTGGATATATGCATGATTATTGGGACGCAGAAGATAATTATCAGATATTTATTCCTGAACATCATGGTATGTCGGTATCAGTGAGTACTGATAACAACAATGACATTGATCTTTATTCTAGTTTTGACAGTAGTACGGGTCGAGCCAATCCACATGGTCCTCTTTCCATGCAATACAATTCTGCTTTTGGCGGGTCTACAGTAGATTTCGAACTCCGGATGGAAGTAGGTGCTGGAATGTACCAATTAACAGTTGAGATATGGACTCATGCAACAGGTCCTGATGGTAGTCAGAATGACGCTAATACAGGTGGAGATGTCGCTGACCATTTCTTTGTCAACGAGCAAACTCGGTGGAGTATTGGTGGCATTCGCTTGAATGATGGTAATACGGGGAACGGCGAGCCTCTATTTTGGCTCAATAACACAGTTCAAAATGCCACTGGAGTTCCAGTGGATACAACCTTCACTGGAACGATAAATCATTACTGGGATCGTGTGGATGCGTATATGTTGGCAATTCCTACTGGATATTACGCGAATATTACGGTCAGTACCAGTACTGATGCTTTTGGCGTAATGACGACTATTTTGGATTCGGCGAATTATGGTGCAAAGTGGGCCTACGGTGTTGAAGAAATCATGGACTATCAAGTTGATTCCTATGCTGCTGCCCCATTCGAAGCTGCAACCACTAGAGGACATGAGGGGCATTTCGTCGCAATAGACATTTGGTCATATACAATGCAAGGGGATATTGATTTAGATTACACAATCGATATTGATTGGGACGATTCGAGTTCTCTCCCCTGTCCTGGTGACGATGCAGGAACATGTATGGACGCACCTGATCTTTACCCATGCTCGACATATGATTGCACACAGGGACTCCCACTGAACATGACTCCTGGTGTGGACCACACATTCACAGGACATGCAGCAAATCCTGATGATCTACGTGATTTCTATTATCTTCCTGTTCCAGCCGATCATGGTATTGAATTGACCTTGTCATCAACAATAGGGTCTTCTTATTCCATTTACTTCGTTGAAATAGGAGGCTTCAACTTATTGACCGGCTCAGGAGTGTTTGGTACCTATGAGTGGTCAATGACGACAAATTCAAGTTCCGGCTATGATGGGTATCCACTTGCTCTTTACATCAGAGGCTCCAACTATCATACAGCAGACCAAGGATATACAATTAATTATCATATATTTTCTTTAGATACTGATGGTGATTCTTGGTATGATACAGTAGAGGGCGATTGTTCTGCAGCAAATCTAACAGGTGCTGTGTACGATCCTTTAGACAATACTAGTTATCCTCCTGATAACGACGCTGATGGAATTTGTGATGAATTAGATCCTGATGACGACAATGATGGCACTGATGATAGTTTAGATATGTTCCCATTCGATCCTAATGAAACAGGAGATTCTGATGGGGATGGCATTGGAAACAATGCCGATGGAGACATAGATGGAGACCTGTGGAGTAATACAGACGAGGTTGATTGTCTAACTGATCCTCTAAATGGTTCTGATTTCCCTTCAGATTTAGATCTCGATGGAGTTTGTGATGAAATTGACACTGATATTGATGGAGATGGAGTCGGTAATATCGCTGATTATTATCCTACAGACGCAGGAGCGAGTGTAAATACAGATGGGGACGCTTATCCAGATGACATTCATTCAGGATGGACAGAAGGTGCTGCTGCATATCTGTATGATCCAGGCAACTCAGTATACGAGACAACTTTAGTGTCTGATTCAGACGATGATGATGACGGATTCACTGATTCAGCTGAGGTTGGTTGTCAATCTGATCCATTATTGATTACAAGCATACCGATTGATTCAGACGGCGATGGAATTTGTGATGTCAATGATGATGATGTCGATGGCGATGGAGTTGATGATGTAAATGATGCATTCCCTAACTCCGCGTGCGCGTCAGTAGATACTGATGGCGATGGGATGCCTGATTCTATAGTCGCAGGTTGCACCTCTAGTTTAGTTGAAGATGATGACGACGATGGTGACGGATTCTTAGATAGCAATGATGCGTTTGATCTAGATCCTTTGGAATGGATAGATACCGATAATGATCAAATTGGCGACAATGCTGATTTGAATGATGACAACGATGCTTGGACTGATGCTGAGGAATTCGCTTGTGGAAGTGATGGTTTAGATTCCACCAGTGTCCCTGCCGATTTCGACGCTGATGGTGTCTGTGACAAGGTTGACACGGACGATGATGGAGATGGGTTTGATGATGAATTAGACGCATTCCCCTTCGATGCAAATGAGAACGCAGACAACGACTTAGATGGAATTGGTGACTACGCGGATACTGATGATGACAACGATGGCTGGTCTGACGTTGAGGAGCCTGCCTGTGGTACAGATACAATGGATTACCTAAGCACTCCTCTTGACTTAGACAATGACCACCTTTGTGATGATGTTGCAGACACTGATGATGATAATGACGGGAGATTAGATGTCGATGACGCATTCCCTAATAATCCAAGAGAGACTGATGACAATGATGGAGATGCTCCAACATCTGGACCAGGTTCAGACGGGAATGGGTATGGAGACAATAGTGATTTGGATGACGATAATGATGGATGGTCAGACGAAGTCGAAGCACGATGCGCTGAATTGGGTGGTAGCGGAGATTCGAAATCTGCATCAATCACTCCAGTCGACTTAGATGGCGATGGTCTGTGTGATGCTATAGACGACGACGATGACGGGGACGGCTATCCTGACCCAATTAATCCAAATGAACCTCAGGAATTCGAGGATTTCTTCCCTAGAGATGCTAATGAATGGCATGACAACAATGGCGATGGGGAAGGAGACGTAGGTGTTCCAATGACTCTTATGGATGATATTGAGGCTGACCCAGCCCCATTCGCCGGAGTATCAATCGTTGCCTTAGCGGGAATTGCATTGATTGCTCGTTCATCGAGAGGTCGCGAAGAAGACGATGACGAACTCGACATGTATGATGAGACCGATGAGTTCCTCGATGAGGTATTTGACGAAGAAGAAGAAGTTGAAGCTTAATCTTCTTCATAGGTCCAAAAACGTAACCGGATTTCCGGGGCTCTTTGAGCCTCGGATCTCCGGCTCAATATTCACTCAGATTTCTTCTCAATTGTTTTGAAATTCTTTTTATTCGGGATTTCATTTTCCTATAGTTTACAATTCGGATTACTCGTCATTGAGACAGAATCCTGGTTCTATTTTAGAAAATTCCTTTTTGATTAACTTTCAAATCCTCTCTTTTCTGACCTCATTTACCCCCCCTTTGAGAGGTAATTTCTACCAAAATATCGACCTTTCTTTTATAAGTAAAAAAAGATTCAGCAGTTTAATATATTGGAAATCTTTTTTTTTCCCCTAGAATAATAGTTAATTTATTCGTTGAATAATCTCTCAGATTATATTTCTCAAAATTAGCCTTTATTTCAATAGCTCTGGAGATGGCTCGACGAAGTGCTTTTCGACTCTCTTTCCTTAGTTCGATAAACAACGGTTTGAGGTCACCGAATAGTCGATCTGTGAGGTTGTGTTTCGGCGATTCATAACCCCTCGACTTTTCGAACCTGTTGACCTTCAGTGGGTGTGTTTTGGAAAATGAATATCGATGTCTTATTATTGCATTTTTTCTGCGATAGATTCCTGAAATAGACGATTCGCCCCTCTCTTTTTTCTGTTTATCAGCCCTCAAACTATCACTACACCCTAAAGGGTGGCTTCCGCAACCTTCTAAATGAAGGAAGGTCCTCACAACCAACATGGTTGCAGCCATGCCGCTCCCAACAGTGAGCCATACTAACCTGAAGACAGTGACAACGACCGACCTAAGGAACATCGCAATCGGCCTCGCCGCAGCGATCGCACTAATCGTAGTTGCAGGTCAAATCGCTGCCAGCGATAGCGCTAGCGTTAGTGATTCTGAACTTACGGATTTATCTGCAAATAGATTCGTTAGTATCAGCCTAACCAGCATCGCAACTGACAGCATCGTCACCACGGACGAAGCAGATGCAGGTTTCACCGTGGTCGGTGTGACCACCGATCTCGACACAGCCGTCACCTGTAGT
>Ga0208894_1000160_pt1 | contig 58118 bp, 42 predicted proteins | sample ETNtaG_12_FD_185752 | JGI IMG/M metagenome (GOLD analysis project Ga0208894, IMG submission 185752) | Marine microbial and viral communities from oxygen minimum zone, Eastern Pacific Ocean - ETNP201306SV49 (SPAdes) (version 2) | ecosystem: Environmental > Aquatic > Marine > Oceanic ...
GCAGAGCCTTTAAACATTAAATGTTCCAGTAGGTGTGTCGCCCCGGTGTGTCCAACTGCTTCATTTCTAGACCCCACATGGTAAGTGACCATAAATGTTGCTGTGGGGGCAGAATGGTCTTCCATTAATAATACTGTTAAATCGTTGGTCTTTAGTTTATACTCTTCGACACCACCTGAATTTTGAATATGTTCGAAATTTTCTTTCATTGCACTATCGTTCTCTCCTACCCTTCGTCCAGAGCACTATCTATAAGATATACCACGTATTCACGGTGGGCAATTGTGGTTTTGTTTCCGCTTTTTCTAGCAGCCATTTTCTTAATGTCCAGCAAATTTTGATAGGCAGTTGCTTTCACCAAATGATTATAAGAAGATCCGTTTCCTCCATTGATAATCCCAGCCAACCGCACAACATACTCCACCTGAAGATTGCGGCGAAAAGAGTTTATGTCGCCTCGTACATCAGCAGCAAATACTGCTTCAGTCATGTCTGCCATGAACTCTGTAAGTGAGTACTCATTTTCATAAAGTGCTGAGTCGTCGATCCTGGCCAGAACAACCGAATGAAGTAAGTGGTCAAGGACGGTTTTGTGTACACCAAGCATTTGTTCGTGCAACTTCGGGTCTTCTGTTCCACCTCTATAGTTCCACCCTCTTCTTTGAAATCTTAAGTAGTCATAAATCCCGTTGGGTGCGAGTAGGGTTTCAGGGGCGAAAACATGCTCTTTTAACACTGACATGGCACGCTTTTGGTCTTCGTAGCTAACAGGTGTCAGGGGTGTGCCGCCACCCTTCTGTCCCACAAAAGATCGATCAATATAAACCCCTCCAACATAACGAGAGACCACTTTTGCGGCGTTTCTATATTCCCGAACTAAAATATTGAAAGCGTCCTTGAATGCATGGTATGTCTCTCCTTCTTCTTCATATTGATCCCTTAGGTTTACCATCAAGCTCAAAATAAGGCCCATACGCTGGGCTGAGTAACTAATAGCATCGTTTGTCAGGTCTCCCACCATAATTCGAGGGTCAATGCCCCTGCCTGGACTCCTCATATCATCAGCGTCATTTCCAAATCTAAGTGCCGGCTCAGTAGATCTTGAAAGAATCCCTCCCAATCTTGCCTCCTCTTTTTCGGTGTCTTCTAGTGCTGAGGAATAACCAAATTCGATAGCCCACAGATCATATGCCCCAGCATTTGTTGTGTAGAATTGTCCTTGTTTCTCGCGGTCAGGGTTCAGGTTAACCGGATCATAATCCATAACGGAAGAAATGACCCCTACACTTTCTGTAATGGTGCGATCGTGGATTGTCTCGGGAGAGTGAAGTTGGCTGGACTGAAAGTTGTGAGCCAATCCCAGGGTGTGCCCTACTTCATGCATCACCAGGCTTATAAGGGCCTCTTCAATCAGCTGCCCTTGAGCCTTGGCGGTGCCTTCAATGCCCTTTAGGGCCGTTAGGCCAAACAGGTTTTGCTGGTGGAGAAGGTCTCCATATGAACAAAGCTGGTTATTTATTAGGAGGGGTTCTGTGTTGGCATCATATAGTTTTTCGTACTTCACGCGCCAAGTAAAATATATCCACTCCAACATGATGTCGGCTCCAAGGATCTGGCCTGTCCTCGGGTTGACAAAACTGGGACCTAAGCCACCAAATGCGGGGCTGGGAGATGATGTCCACCGTATAACATTATATCGAAGGTCTCCGGCATCCCAATCAGCGTCGTCTGGTTGAGTTTTCACGTGGATGGCGTTTTTAAATCCGGCCGCCTCAAAAGCTTTGTTCCACCTTATAATCCCCTCTTTAACCTCGTCCCGGAATTCTAGTGGTGTAGTATTCTCTATCCAAAACGTTATGGGTTCTTTGGGCTCGCCAATGTCTGCATCAGGGTCTTTTTTCTCCAAGTGCCAACGGTGGATTACATCCAAGTATGGTGTGTTGCTTGTGGAGGTCATATCTGTAATTTGTGTTAAAAAATAACCTACACGATAATCGTCCCTCCGGGGCCTATAGTTGTTATTCGGCAACTCAATAAGGCTGTGCTGCAGCCGCACTCGGACTGATCGGGCATCGGTGGTGCCACCGCTGCCGCGGTTTACAGGAGACGGATTATCATAAACATACTCAACCACTAAATCTGTGTTAAGTGGGTAGTTTCGAATCTCTATATATTTTGACTTGTTTTGATTTCGGCTACCAAGACTAAATCGGCTGCCGGGTTTGGCGTTTGGGTTGGGCGACGGTTTAACCTGGTGCAGTGCCTCTGTCAAAAAAACATCGTCAATCTCGATAAGCAGTTCTTTGGTTGTTGTGTCATCTACAACTATCTCCTGTGAAGCCAAGATGGCTGGGCTAATGTTGGCGTCCGATGCTCTGCTTAAAGGGTTTTCAGGGTCAAAGTAATAGCTTGTATTTTGAACTACTATCTCTAATCGATTAAAATACCTTTCAAACGTAATAATTCTACTTCCTTCGTATCCACCGCGCACATGGCCGGCATCTACTAACCCCTCAGTTGTGTGTGTAAAATATATAAACTCTTTGCCAAGCTGGCTGTGTTGAATGGCCATGTGAGCTTTGCCGCTTATTGTGTCTTGGTATATCGTAAACAGCCCGCTATACTTTCTAGACGACTCTGTGGTTTTTTCAATGGTTGCCGCCTCAATTGAGTCTTCTGGGGCTTCAACAATTAAATTGCTATCAACTTCTACTGCTGCACTGTCTTGCGCAGAAAGCAGAGAAAAAGAAAGTGTCTGCAAAATTAATAAAAAATATAATACTGTGGTTTTTTTGTTCATTTCTACGCCTCTTTTGTTTTATCCTTTATTAAGCACGGCACAAAACTTACACATTAAGGCTGGCTCATAAAGAAGGTTTTGGGTTGATGGGTAATCTATTTGATAAGGGCCGCGATTGGCTTGAACGTCTCTCCTTTTGCAGCTCCCTGGAACTCAAATAGGGCCATCTCTACCGAAGTTATATTAACACCAATTTGTTCCATCCTTTGAAGTGCAATTTCGTGGTTCGATTTGTGTCTAGACATTACGGCGTCCGAAACCAGATGAACCCTGTTACCCCTATCAATAAGGTCGGCAGCTGTTTGATAAACACAAACGTGTGCCTCAATGCCGCAAAGGAGTATGTCCCTGGGGTTTACCTTTTCTACTGCTTTTAGAATTTGATTGTCATCAGCACAGCTGAATGTAATTTTCTCGTAGCACGTATGGCCCCCTAAGGCAGCTCTCAGCTCTGGAATTGTGGGTCCCAGTCCTTTGGAATATTGCTCTGTCCATATAATCGGAATCTTCAGGGTCTTTGCTCCCTCCACCATCCTGATAATGTTGTCTTTTACCCTCTTTTGTTCATACATGGTGGCGAAAATTTTCTCCTGAACGTCAATTACGATTAAGAGGGATGTTTCCGTTGAAAGTCGCATCACGTTCTCTTTGTGTCCATATGATCGGCCAACACGAACGGCTCACCCCTATCTTCAACCCCAACCATGTCTTCTCCTAATATTTTCTCATCACCCCAACAACCACCCCCTGAATTTGGATGCGTTCGGGATCAAGAACCAATGTTTCTACTTCATTGTTTGCGGGTTGGAGTTCTACTTTCCCATCCTTATTGTAATACTTTTTTACTGTCGCTTCTGTGCCATCAATTAGGGCAACAACGGTCTCACCGTTTTGGGCGTTGTTCCGCTCTAGTAGAATAATAAAATCACCGTCGGCGATATGTTCTTCTATCATTGAGTCTCCAGATACCTTCAAAATAAAATGTTTGCCGCGCCCCATGAAGGTTGGGGGAATGTTGATAGATTCTGGTAATACTACGGCCTCAATAGGTTTGCCCGCAGCAACAGCCCCCAATACAGGAACAGAAGAAGCGCTGTTATCTCCTTCCATAATTTCAATTGAACGGGTTCTGTTCCACTGGTGCTGAATAAGTCCCTTTTCACGCAAGGCCTTCACATGTTTATATACCGTCCCTTTGGAATTAAAGCCAAATTCTTTGGCAATTTCGTCAAATGTTGGTGCATATCCGTTTTGGGAAAGATATTTACCAACAAAATCAAAAACCTCTTTTTGTCTTTTGGTTAAATACATGGTGTACAGGGCGTGTATATAATCTAATAAATGTTGGGGGACTTACAAACAAGAAGAAGATTCTTAATTAGGCACCTATAGAAGATTTTACGCTTTGTACTTTAATATTAAATGTGCTGTCGTTCGCCATTTTTTTCTCAACGTTTCGACATGCATGAATAACAGTAGAATGGTCTCTCCCGCCAAAATGTAGTCCAATATCACCCAAGGATGTCCCTACATACTCCCGGCACAGATACATGGCGATCTGCCGGGCTTGGGCCACCTCCATCGTCCTCCCCCTGCTTATAAGTTTGTTTTCGGATACATTTGTTGCGCCGCTAACACCGCGTATAATATCTTCTATATTAAGCGCTTTTATTTCATTGCCACCCAACGTCTCTTTTAACACCTTTCTTGCCAGGTCTAGGCTAATGTCTGAATTAAAGAGAGAGGAATACGCAAGCAACTTAACAAGTGCCCCCTCCATAACCCTGATATTGTCTTTAATGTTTTTGGCAATAAGTTCTGTTATTTCGTTGGGGATGTTCAAACTGTCCTGTTCTGCTTTGCTCTGTAAAATAGCTATTCTTGTTTCTAGGTTGGGTTTTTGAATGTCTACAGTCAGTCCCGACTGAAAGCGAGAGACCAGCCTGTCCTTAAGTCCATATAATTCACTTGGGTGTCTGTCTGTTGTCAGAACAATCTGCTTCCCCCTTTGGTATAGCTCGTTAAATGTGTGAAAAAACTGCTCTTGCGTTTGTTCTTTTTTTTGTAAAAACTGTGCGTCGTCCACAAGCAAGACGTCACATTCTCGGTAACGACTAGAAAATTCCGAGGTTTTGTTGTTCTTTATAGATGAAACAAAGTCGGTTGTAAATTTTTCACTCGTGGTATATTTGACTTTAGCATTTATTTGCTCAGACAGCACGTTGTTTCCAATTGCCTGCATAAGGTGTGTTTTTCCTAGCCCTACACCACCATATATCAATAGGGGGTTGAATGATGTTTGGCCGGGTGACTTTGCAACTGAAAGGGCTGCTGCCCTGGCAAATTGGTTGTTTGGCCCCCCAACAAATGTATTGAACACGTACCTACTGTTAAGTTTGCTGCTCCTATCATAGTCTTTTGGTTTTCCGCTTGGCGAAACACCGTTAATTGGCTTCTTTTTTAATGAAACTTCCCCGTTGTTTTTTCCGGCAATATTAAAGTTCAGCTGAAAATCTTTTCCTGTTTCTTTTTTTATAGATGCCAAAATAATGTTTTTATAGTGGCTATTAATCCATTCATAGTAGAACTTACTAGGAACTTCAATGGTAATATTAAAATCAGTTATTGATATAGGACGAATAGGCTCAAACCATGTTGCATACGTCTGTTCGGTTACAGATGAGCGAACATCACCCGAGATGCGTTGCCATAAAAGCTCTAAACTATCCATTTTTTCCTAAATTATCCACAAGTTATCCACAATTGCTTTGTCTTACAATTTATTGACGTGAAACAACACATTCCTAGTTCTATTTTCTGCATTATAATACTAATATTTTGGGTGGACTATTTCGTTGGTAGAACACAAAACATTGACTAACTTCGCCGCGAAAGTGAAGTAAAACAATGAAGCGCACATATCAACCAAGTAACCGAAAAAGAAAAAACAAGCATGGTTTTCGTGCTAGAATGTCCTCTCCTGGAGGACGAAACACAATCAAGCGGCGAAGACAAAAAGGGCGCAAGCGCCTTTCCGCTTAATTCTTAATTGTACAAACCACAGTCAACACAAAAGTCTTTTTGTGGCACCCTCCCACCCACCGGAGTCTTTAGAAGGATGGTTTCGTCATTCGTCATTTTTGTTGTTAAGCTATATAGGGTGGCTGTTTCGCCGATGTTTCCCCCTTCTTGTCGCTACACACCCAGTTGCTCTCAATACACCATAGATGCTTTTAACAAACACACCCCCATCAAAGCCTCTATTCTTTCACTAAAGCGGATATTGGGTTGCCACCCCTGGTCAAGGGGCGGTTACGACCCGGCATAGCGATTCCATGAATAAGAATACAGTTCTAGCGTTTCTATTAATTGCTCTTATCCTAATCTTAATGCCCAAATGGTATGAGTTCCTTGGGCTTGCGGACGGGACACCGCCAACAGAAGATCAAGCCTACAAAGTGCCTGTTGATAGCTCCAACTTAGAGCGGGACAATAATATTGAACCACATAAATCAGATAAACAGCAAACAAGCGACGAGGGTACTCCGGCGCACTCAACAACCCTTAAGGACACCATACAGGAAGTTGTGCTTACCATAGAAACCAACCTCTATTCAGCACTTGTATCATCAAAAGGCGGTGGCACCTTACAATCTTATAAGCTGAACAATTATGACCACTGGAAAGGTGACAAGGTTAACCTTATTGATTCAAGCCAAAATGCAGGCAACCCAATGCTCGTTGTCGACACGGGCAATAATCTTGATACGCTTACGACCGCCTTTAAGCTTGAGGGGGATTATTATGACAATGACGTTGTTGAAATCGGCGACCCAACAACATTAACGTTTCGCTTGAGCGGGGGGTCAGATGTTGAGAGTGTAACTAAGACACTCACGTTCTACCCAGATTCTTACCGCATTGGTGTTGATGTGGTTTCAAGGGCGGGTGCGCCCAAGATTTATCTGCTTTGGTCCGGCGGCCTCCCCGTCACCGAGGAAAACACAAAAGATGACACGTACTATTTTGAGGCGGATCTCCTGCAGGGTGGGGAGTTGTTTAGTATAAGCGGAGGCGATGGCGAGAAGGCTGGCAAGAACTCAGAAACCCTTTGGGCGGCAGCTAGAACCAAATACTTCATATCTGCACTTATTGCTGGGAAACAGCGAGCATCGTCTGGTCTTATATCATCAATAAAGGGTGGCGGTATACCACAACATAGTGCACGGCTTGGGTTTGGTGGTGGCCGCGCGGAGCTAGACCTTTATCTTGGTCCACTAGAATACGACCTCATTGCGGACTTGGGTGTTGACCTAGAACAAACTATAAATTTAGGGTGGGCCCCTATACGTCCCATCGGAAAGGGGATTCTTTGGGTGCTTACTAATTTATACGAAATAATTCCCAACTATGGTGTGTTACTTATTGTTTTTTCAATACTTGTGAAGGTTGTGTTGCACCCACTAACAAGAAAAAGTTATAAATCCACAAAAGAAATGCAGGCCATTCAACCTCTTGTAGCCGACCTTAAAAACAAATACAAAGGAGACTCGCAAAAACTCAACCAAGAAACAATGAAGCTATATAAAGAACATGGTGTTAATCCTTTGGGTGGGTGTTTGCCCATGTTACTACAAATGCCCATTCTTATCGCTCTGTTTACTGTTTTTCGTTCTACAATTGTGTTTCGGGGTGCGCCCTTCGTCTTGTGGATTACCGATCTTTCTCAACCAGACCAACTTTTCAACCTTCCATTTACTATTCCCCTGCTTGGGTGGGACACATTTAATGTCTTGCCCCTTCTAATGGGGGCCACAATGATATATCAACAAAAAACAATGTCTGTTCAGTCGCCATCGCAGCAAAAATCTTTCATGTATATAATGAATGGATTCTTTTTAATAATATTTTATAGCTTTCCCGCGGGCCTAAACCTCTATTATACCTGCTTTAATGTTCTAACCATTCTTCAGCAGAAATACATGGTTCACCCGTCTTCTCCGCCCCCAGTTAAATCGAACTAATGCCAACAATGTCCTCAAATGTGGGGGGGCCAACTGTTGTTGCGCAGGCAACACCGCCCGGAATTAGTGCACTGGCTATTGTCAGGCTAACAGGGTCCAAATCTCTTGATATCGCTTCGTTGCTTTCCAAAAAATCCCCATCCTCTTTTAAGCCTGGACACACCTTGCTCACCTATCTTTATAACTCTTCTGGTCAACCCTTGGATCAGGTGGTTGTCACTTATTATAAAGCCCCCAACTCTTATACTGGAGAAGATGTTGTAGACATTTCTTGCCACGGTGGTATGTCTGTGCCCAAAAGTATTATAACTGCTTCCATCGCATGTGGGGCCGTCCCTGCCCCCCCAGGAGAGTTTACTAAAAGAGCCTTTATTAGCGGAAAGCTAGACCTTTCACAGGCCGAAGCTATTGCTGATATAATTAGAGCAAAGACAGAAGCGTCTCAGCGTATTGGGGTTGCGGCTCTTGGGGGTATGTTGTCGAATGAAATTACATCTTTACGAGACACGCTCGTCTCTATAATTGGACAGATGGAGGTTGAGCTAGACTTTGTTGACCACGAATCCTCGCTTGTTGGGTCGGTTGATTGGACGAATAAAATAGTTTTGTTAGTGGGTGCGCTGTCTTCGCTTCTTAATACGTTTTCTGGGGGCCGTGTATTTCGTGATGGTGCGCAGGTTGTCATAACGGGCAATCCAAACGTAGGAAAATCTTCCTTGCTAAACGCACTTGTAAAGGAAGAGCGTGTCATTGTTTCTGGAAAGCCGGGAACCACAACAGACGCTGTTGATGTTCACTATGATATGTGTGGTGTTCCCGTTTCTTTTGTCGATACCGCTGGTATTCGTAAGGCCAAAAATTCTATAGAATCGGCGGGTATTGATATTGCAAAAAACTTTTTATCTTCGGCCTCGCTTGTTCTTTGGGTTTGGAGTGTTGACAGCCTTCCCAAAAACATTGACACGATTCTCTCAAAACCTGTGTTTTCTGCTCCGTTTCTTGTTGTAATTAACAAGTCAGATCTAATTCACAAAAACAACCAAAAGGAGCTTACTTCAAATATAACAAATAAGCATTTTTTGGTTTCTGTAAAAAGTGGTCACAACATTTCAAGGCTGCTTTCTTCAATAAAAACGGCGCTAACAACAGATTTCTCTACCGACCAACCCTTGTTAACAAACAAGCGGCATGAGGTTTCCATTGGCAGTTCAATAAATTCTCTTGATTGTGCGCTTTCTGCTGCTAAGGATGGTGAACCAATAGAGTTGTTGTTGTCAGATCTACGGGTTGCTCTTTCACACTTAGATACCATTTTGGGCATAACAACACCAGATCACATTATCAATTCTGTGTTTGATCAATTCTGTGTTGGAAAATAGTGTTTCACGTGAAACACAATCCACATAAAAACGAGCATTATGATGTTGTTGTAGTGGGTGGTGGGCACGCCGGCGTAGAGTCTTCTCTTTCCGCGTCAAAGCTTGGCTGCAGCGTTGCACTTATTACCATAAGCTCTTCTTCTATTGCTAGAATGTCTTGTAATCCTGCTGTTGGGGGGGTAGCAAAGGGTCACCTGCTTAGTGAAATAGATGCTTTGGGGGGATATATGGCTGTTGCAACAGATCTGTCTGGTGTACAGTTCAAAACATTAAACATGTCTAAGGGCCCTGCTGTCAGGGCTCCACGTGTACAGGTTGACAAGAGGACATATGAGCGCGTTGTTAAAGCCGAGATATTTAATGCACAAAACATATCTTTGTACGAGGAAGAGGTTTCAGAAATACTTTTTTCTGGTTATCGCTGTTCTGGTGTAAAGTTTTTATCGGGTGATGTTATTTATTCTTCTGCGGTAATTATCACATGTGGCACATTTTTGTGTGGTGTTGTTCATGTTGGAACAAACAGGTCTTCTGCTGGAAGAATGGGAGAAGAGGCCTCAACCGGTATTACTGGTTCATTGAAGAGGTTTGGTTTTCGTGGGGGTCGCCTAAAAACGGGTACGCCACCGCGGTTAAAAAGGTCTACCATCGACTTCTCTTCCCTCAAAAAAACATATGGAGACACCCAACCAAGGCCCACCTCCTTTCGCACTAAAAGTTTTTCTCCTCCAAACCTACCGTCCTGGATTGTTAACACCAACAACGAAACACACTCAATAATAGATAGAAACATTCATAAGTCTCCAATGTATTCAGGACAAATAACTGCGGTTGGCCCAAGATACTGCCCCTCAATTGAAGACAAGGTATATCGGTTTTCTGATAAACCGTCTCATAGAATTGTCTTGGAAGAAGAGTGGCGTAGCTCCAAACAAATATATACTGGTGGTTTTTCAACGAGTTTGCCCGCCGACGTACAGCTTGCTGCTCTTCGTACTATTTCTGGTCTAGAGCGTGTTGAGTTTTATCGTCCTGGTTATGCAATAGAATATGATTTTTTTCCTCCATCACAACTAAAGTCCACCCTTGAATCAAAGGGTTGTCGAGGTCTTTTTATGGCAGGACAAATTAATGGCACTTCCGGCTATGAAGAAGCGGCTGCACAGGGGTTAATAGCAGGTATTAATGCTGCTCATAGCGCCCTTGGTAAAAGCCCGTTTTCATTGCGGCGCGATCAAGCATATATTGGTGTGTTGATTGACGATCTTGTTACAAAGGATGTTGATGAGCCCTATAGAATGTTTACGTCTCGTGCGGAACACCGTCTTTCCTTAAGAACAACAAATTCTGACAGGAGGTTGTCTCACCTAGGAAGGGCTGTGGGCTTATTAACGGATTGCGATTATTTGGCTATAACTCAAAGGCAAATACAGCTGGATTTTTTGTTAAGTGGTTTTAGCGGTAGCGGTGCTGTCACCACAAATGGCGTTAAATTTTCTGCACCCAAAAATGGTTTGCGTTGGGTGGCGGATGGTAAGGGGGTTTTGTCTGAGAAAATATCCGGCTTATTAAAACATATTTCAATTAAAAAACCTTCTGTCAACACCGTCTCATCGCTTGTTCTTGAGGAATTAGAAGCTATTATTAAGTATGCGCCTTATATACGCCGCCAAGAGCGCTTGCTTTCTCGAATAATTCAAAACGACAGCCTTCCCATGCCTCGTGGATTTAAATATAGCTCTTTTTTGGCGCTCTCTACAGAGGCCCGGGAGAAGCTTAGCAGGGTCATGCCTGAAACCCTTGGGCAGGCCTCTAGGGTTTCGGGTGTAACCCCGTCGGATATTGCGGCACTTTCAGTCGTTTTAAGCCGTTGATTATGGCGTGCCCGGGCGATAACGTTTTTGTGTTATTATGGTTGGGTCGCACCCCTGTTCTGCCTTATTACATTAGAATGTGCCTTTGTTGGTTTGTTGGAACGGCTTAACTTGCTAGACATATGAACAAAAAAATGATATCATTTCTTCGGGGCTACAAAATATACATAATATTAGTTTTCTGTTGTGGATGTTCGGGTCCCGGTGGGGCAGATGAAGACAGCGGGGGGTATGTTCTTGATAACACAACATATAATAATATTGACATTCCATCGGTTGATGTTAGAAATTACTACAAGAATAATGTTGCCGCCTTTAAAAGAGAAAAAAACTGTGCGCGCATTTTCGTGGTGATATTGAAAACAGAAAACGATGCTAATCGCGTTGCAAGTACACTTAGGAGGGGCGGGAGAAAAGAACATTTTATCCTTTCACAAAACAATTTATCGTGGGTAGGCGTTGCCAAGGAAGGAGATTTAATGTTGCAGCTTAATGATGCTGTTTTTAATCGTCGGAAAGGTGTTGTGGGGCCAATTAAAACAGAAATAGGATTTCTTGTTGCTCATATACTAGGCTTTTATCCTGAGGGCTCCGTGGTGGGGGTTGACGAAGTTTATGATAAAATATTTTCGATGCTCTACCTTGAAAAGCGAAGGGAGAAATACAAAACAATAATTGAGGAAGATTAAAATTATGAAATTAGGTTCTCGGCTTACCGTTTTGGTTTTTTTGTGTTTTTCCTATTGTTTTGCTCAACAATCACTGGGAGGTATTACAGCAATTGTAGGAGACAAAATAATACTCAAAAGTGAGGTTGTCCAAATTGTTCAAATGACCGCACTAAACATGGGTATAGACCCAAACAGCAACGAAGAACAAATTAAAAACATTTCAGAGGGTGTGTTACAGTCTCTAATAGACCAGCACTTGGTGTTGAGTATTGCCGAAGCTGAGAGTGTGATTGTAAGCAGCCGTGAGGTGGATGAAGCGCTGGAACGTCACATCGCCTCTGTTTTAACTCGTGCGGGATCAGAGAGTAGGTTAGAGGAAATATTTGGCAAGTCATTGCGTGAGCTAAAAAGAGAGCTTTGGCCTGATATTCACGATCAACTGGTTGTTGAGCGTTTTCAGTCTCAGCTGTTTTCTGGGGTGGTTATTTCAAGAAAAGAGGTGGAAGACTTTTTTTCCACATACAAAGACAGTATCGGTGTGCTCCCAGAGCTTTATGATATTCAATGGCTTCGCCTAAGTATAACGCCCGGACGAAAATCAGAACACCAATCAATTGAAAAGCTGGATGAAATACGACAACGAATAGTTAGTGGCGAGGATTTTAGCTCCCTTGCTTCCCAGTACAGCCAAGATCCGGGTTCCGCCCGAAACGGGGGAGAGCTCGGATTTACTGCTCGTGGAACATTGGTCCCAGAATATGAAGAGGTGGCGCTGGGCTTATCGGGGGGTGAAGTAAGCGGTGTAATCAGATCACCCTTTGGCTTTCACATTATTCAAATGATAGAGCGAATGGGTGAAAAAATGAACACCAGACACATCCTTCTTATCCCCCTACCAAGTGAGGCGGACGAAGACAGTGTTTATGTGCTAGCCAGCGCCCTTGCTGACAGCATTAATACATCAAAAGAGCTTTCTGTTTTTGCCGCGAAATATTCTGATGATGGAACGTCAAAAGAGCGGGGGGGTCACTTGGGGTTTCAAAATATTTCTAGTCTTCCATATCCTGGCTTGGCTCAGGTTATACCAAAACTAAAAATGAACGAGCTTTCAACCCCCATATGGGTAAAAACCGCCTATTTTCTTATAATGATTAATAATATTCGTCCGGGTGGTGAGCCTAGCCTTGGGGTTCACTGGGCCGAAATAGAATCTCTTGCTTTAGGTAAAAAGAAATCAGATTTTTTTTCATCTTGGCTGAGTAAAAAATCTTCTTCTGTTTATATTAAGGTTTTTGAGTGATTTCTTTGCCCGGTTCTTTTCGTTCTTTAATTCTTTACTTGATGGTTTCCACATAAAGCCCACATAGTTTTAATCTTTGTCTTGGGGTGTCGTCCGTCAGCTGCTTTTAAATAAATAGGAGTTTTTAGTTATTATCAACATGGCTTATTATTATTAAGTTTTTTATTACCTTTAATTATTTAATAATATTAATTAGCGTTAAAAACTTGTTGGTAGAAAGACCTATTGTAACTAACATTCTTTACTATGATTTTAGTACAAAATTCATTAATAATTCATCAAAGGGGGCACCCAATCAAGTGAAGATAACTGTCGATCAGAATAAGCTCCAAAAAGCACTTCAACACATATCAAAGGCAACCCCGACCCGATCCACAATACCAATACTTAATAGCATATTAATGGTTGCGAACAATAAAACACTCACTATGCGCGCAACGGACCTAGAGATAACCATAATTACAGAAATATCGGCCTCTATAGACGCAGAAGGTGCCGTTGCACTACCACACAAAACGCTTGCGGAAATAACGGGCGCACTGCCAGACGTAGAGCTGAAAATAACTGCAGATGAAAACAACCGCGTTAAAATAAGGGCAGGCAAGGGAGATTATGATATACCAGGTGTAAGTGCAGAAGAATTTCCACAACTTCCCGATGTGGACAATAAAAAAGAAGTGGTTCTTAAAGATAAAACACTTGGTGAGCTGATAACAAAAACAAGTTTCGCGCTCAGCACAGATGAACTGAAGCCCGCTCTTATGGGCGCATTGTTTGAGTTTGGTGAAAACAGCATAACAGCCGTTGCAACGGACGGACACAGGCTTTCTGTTTGTAAAAGACTAGACTATGAGTTTAAGGGATATTCCGGCAACATCATTGTTCCGAGAAAATTCCTTCAGCTTCTAAACCAGTATTTAGGTGTGGGAGAAAATGAAGAGGTGGTGCTTTGGGTTGGTGACAGCCACATAACAGTGTCTGTCTCCGGCATTACTATCTTTTCTAGAATAATTGATGAGAGGTATCCGGACTATCAAGGTGTTTTGCCCGCAGACAACGACAAAATTGCTTCATTTGATAGAATAAAGCTTCTAAGTGTTGTAAAAAGGGTCGCAATATTTTCAAATAGAGCCACAAAACAGATCGCACTGCACCTATCTGGAGATGAAAGCTTCATTACAACCGAAGACCCTGAAAGCTCTTCCAGCGCGAGAGAAGAGATAGCGGCAGACTATGGTGGCGAAAATATGGTGCTTGGATATAATGCCACCTATCTTGGGAACATACTTAACCACATAGACTCAGAAAGGGTGGTTCTAAAGCTAAAATCACCCATTAGCGCAGGGCTTATATTACCAGGCGAACAGCGCGAGAACGAAGAAATTACGATGCTTTTAATGCCCATGAGGACGAGCTCTTAAGCTGGGTCAATAGGTCCTACTTGTTCGCTTGCGCACAGAAACCCCAATCAACAGCTAAATAAAAGACGGGACAAAAGCCAGGGCAAGTATACCCGAAGAGATAAAGAGAGAAACAACACAAAAAAAATGCAGAGCCTCAAACAGGCAATTTTTTCGCTTTTAAAGAGCGCGGGAATTGATAGGTCTGTCGAACAAAATAAAGCACTGCTGCTGTGGGACGGTGTCGTGGGAGAGTCGATAGCAAGCAACACAGAGGCACAGGAGGTTAAGCACGGAACGCTCATAGTTAAGGTGACTACCCCGGTATGGCGCAATGAAATTGCAATGCGCAAAAAAGACATACTTAGCAAATTGAATGAAAAGCTCGACAACCCGGTAATTAAAAACATTCGCCTGATATGACAGAAATGACCCAAAGCTCAAAAGATTACGGCGCCGAAAAGATAACAGTTTTGAAGGGACTTGAAGCTGTTCGAAAGCGCCCCGCTATGTATATTGGTGACACAGGAAAACGCGGTCTCCATCACCTGGTTAACGAGGTTGTTGACAACAGTGTAGACGAAGCATTGGCAGGACACTGTTCTCAGATTAGTGTAACAATCAACCATGACAACTCGATAACCATTACAGATGATGGGCGAGGCATTCCAATCGAAAAACACAAGGAAGAAAAAATCCCCGCACTTGAGGTGGTCATGACGGTGCTCCACGCCGGCGGTAAGTTTGACAAGGGAACATATAAGGTTTCAGGTGGACTGCATGGTGTGGGTGTGTCGGTGGTGAATGCACTTTCCGAATGGTTGGTAGCTGAGGTATGCAGGGACGGAGAACGTCATCGCCAGCGATATGAAATCGGCAAGACAGCGTCAAAACTAGAAAAGGCTGGAAAAGCAACAAACACGGGAACCTCTATAACGTTTATGCCAGATATAACCATTTTCGATGCTGTGGCGTGGGACAGAGAAATGATAACAGAGAGGCTTCGGGAGTTAGCCTATTTAAATAAAAACCTATCAATTTCGTTTGTTGATGCACGAGTAGAAGAGGAGCCCGAAACCGAAACATTTCACTATGAGGGTGGACTAAAAGATTTTGTAGCGCTTTTAGATGGTGCATCACACCCCCTTCATCAGGAAATTGTTACGGTGTTTGTAGATAATAGCGAAACACCCGTGGATGTAGCGCTAAGGTACAACGAGGGGTACAGTGAAAATATCCTAACCTTTGTGAACAATATTAACACAATTGAAGGAGGGACACACCTTTCAGGGTTTCGCTCCGCACTCACCAGGGCATTGAATGCACACGCACAAAAGAATAGTCTTTTGAGGGGGACAAAAGGGCAAAAAGTTGCACTAAGTGGAGCCGACTTCAGGGAAGGCTTAACAGCAATACTCTCTATAAAGGTTGCAGAACCACAGTTTGAGGGACAAACAAAAACAAAGCTTGGTAACAGCGAGATAAAGGGGGTTGTTGACTCGATTGTTTTCGAGGGCCTTCAAGATTATTTAGAACAAAACCCTAGCGTTGCCAAGAAGATTATTGAAAAAGCGGTTCTTGCAGCCGCAAGTCGGCTGGCCGCAAAAAAAGCACGGGATTTAATTCGACGAAAAAGTGCCTTGGAGGGTGGTTCCCTACCCGGCAAGTTGGCTGACTGTTCAAGTAAAGACGCCAGCATGTGTGAGCTTTTTCTTGTTGAGGGGGATTCAGCCGGCGGCTCTGCAAAACAGGCGAGGGATAGAAGGTTTCAAGCGATTCTACCCCTGCGTGGAAAGGTGATTAATGCCGAGAAAGCAAGAATTGATAAATTGTTATCTAATAATGAGATTCAATCAATGATTACTGCTTTGGGAGCGGGTTTTGGTGATGAACCTGATTTGCCAGAAGACTCAACAGGCACAGAGCTCGACATGGAAAAACTTAGATATCATAAAATAATCTTAATGACCGATGCCGACATAGATGGAAGCCACATCCGAACACTGTTACTAACATTTCTCTACAGGAAAATGCAGCCACTAATTACTGGGGGCCACATTTTTATTGCCCAGCCACCCTTATATAAAATCAGCCAAAGTAAAAAAGAACACTACGCCTATGATGATAATGAGCGAGATATCACGGTTGAGAGATTTAAAAGGGAAAACAAAACCCAGAAAGTGAACATTCAGCGCTACAAGGGTCTTGGGGAAATGAACCCAGACCAACTTTGGACAACAACGATGGACCCAGAGCGGAGATCGTTGCTACAGGTTACAATTGAAGAAGGCTTTAGGGCAAATGAAACATTTTCTGAGCTTATGGGCAGCGACGTTGAGGCGCGAAGACGGTTTATTGAGAAAAACGCAAAGTTTGTTACCAACCTGGATGTATAAAAGAAATAGATGGAAATAACCTCGCGCGACCACATCCTACCCCGTAACATTGTCAACGAAATGGAGGAAAGCTATCTTAACTACTCCATGTCAGTTATTGTATCGCGAGCTTTGCCGGATGTACGCGACGGCCTTAAACCTGTTCACCGCCGCATATTGTTTGGGATGAACGATCTTGGGGTTCACTGGAACCGGGGCTATAAAAAATCCGCTCGAATTGTTGGTGATGTTTTAGGTAAGTACCACCCCCACGGTGACAGCTCAGTCTATGACGCGCTGGTACGAATGGCGCAGTTGTTTGCCATGCGTTATCCCCTAGTGGACGGCCAAGGAAACTTTGGCTCCATAGACGGTGACCGGGCTGCGGCCATGCGGTATACCGAAGCAAGAATGACCAGGTTTTGTAGTGAGAGCCTGCGAGACCTTGAAAAAGACACGGTTGCCTGGGAACCAAATTTTGATGAGACCCTTGAAGAACCAACCGTTCTTCCGGCGGTTGCCCCGAACCTCTTGGTCAATGGTGCAGAAGGCATTGCGGTTGGAATGGCCACCAAGATCCCCCCCCACAACCTATGTGAGGTAGTGGACGCAATGGTTGCACTTATTGATAATCCGGAAATTACCATAGAGGGGCTGATGGAGCATGTTAAGGGCCCAGATTTCCCCACAGGTGCATTTATTGAGGGGTTGGACGGAATTAAGAGTGCCTACGAAACGGGCCGGGGTATTATATCTGTTCGCGCCCGAGTTTTTATTGAATCAACAAGAAAAGGCAAATCCAATATTGTTGTTAGCGAAATTCCCTATCAGGTCAATAAGGCGCGTCTCCTTGAAAAAATAGCAGACTTAGTTCGAAACAAAAAAATCACAGGAATTGCTGATGTGCGCGACGAATCAGATAAAGACGGAATTCGTGTGGTGGTAGAAACGAAGAGAGATACGGTTCCAGAGGTGATATTAAATCAGCTATATGTAAACACACAACTGAAGGACTCATATGGCATAATCCTTTTGGCGTTGGTAAATGGTGTTCCGAAAGTGCTTTCGCTCAAAGAAATGATGCGGCATTTTGTTGACCACCGGCACGAGATAGTGGTCCGGCGAACAGAGTTTGATCTGAAAAAAGCAGATGAGAAGGCACACATTCTTGAGGGGCTTAAGATTGCGCTGGACAACATAGATGCTGTAATTAAACTCATTCGGGCCAGCAAAGACCCCACCCACGCCAAAGAAGGGCTTATGAACTCTTTTGATCTATCAGAGCGCCAGGCCCAGGCAATTTTAGATATGCGACTACAGAGACTAACCGGCCTGGAAGTAGACAAGGTGGTTGCCGAGTATAAAGAGACTATAAAAATTATTGCAGAACTAAAAAGCATTCTGGAGAGCCATCCCCAGCGAATGGCTATTATAAAAACGGAATTTGAAGAAATTCGCCAGGCATATGGAGACCCCCGAAGGACCGAAATTATACCGATTGGAAAAACGTTTTCTGTAGAGGATATGATTGCCGAAGAAAACGTGGTTATTACTATAACACACAGCGGATATATAAAAAGAACGGCAGAGGCGACCTATAGAAGCCAGAGGCGCGGAGGACGAGGACTGCAGGGGGCAGGAACAAAAGAAGAAGACTTTGTTGAAGACCTTTTTGTTGCAAATACCCACGACTACCTTCTTTTCTTTACTGACAAAGGGAAGTGTTATTGGCTAAAAGTCCATGAAATTCCACCTGGCGGCCGAGCTGCACGGGGTAGGGCGGTGGTAAATCTTATTGGTTGCGAGCCTGGCGAAAAAGTTGAAGCATTTGTGGGTGTTAATGAGTTCGATGACCACCGCTTCATTGTTATGGCCACAGAAAAAGGTGTTGTTAAGAAAACAAAACTAGTAGCATACGGAAACCCGCGAAAAGGCGGTATTTACGCAATAGAGATAAGGGATGGTGACAGGCTTATTGAAGCCAAAATCACAAATGGCGAGGATGATATAGTACTTGGAACCCGGGAAGGCAAGTCTATAAGGTTCTCGGAGAGAGACATCCGCGCCAGCGGTCGGAAAACCATGGGCGTAAGGGGTATAAGATTAAGCTCAAAAGATGATCGTGTGGTTGGTATGGTGGTCGTACGTCGCGAAGGAACGGTTCTGGTGGCGACAGAAAACGGACTTGGAAAACGAACAGATATTATTCAGTATCGTGTGCAAAAGCGGGGCGGAAAGGGCGTTATGACCATGCGCACCACGGAAAAAACAGGCAAAATGGTTGCTATTATGGAAGTGGTTGACAGTGACGACCTTATCGTAATTACAGACCGGGGTGTTTTGATTCGCCAATCCATTGCACCAATCCGGACAATTGGCCGGGTAACACAGGGTGTGAAGCTTATTCAGCTTGACGCAAAAGACAAGATTTCCTCTATTACCAGGGTTCTCCACGAAGAAGATGTTGATTTGTTGGAGCCACCCGAGAAGGCTGAAAAGCAAGGCTTAGATGAAAGTGCCGGAGAAGCCGACGACGTTGAAAAAAAGACGTGATAGATGAATCCAATTTATCTATTATTAGAAAGCGGCTAGAGAAAGCCCTAAGCCGCCGAAAAAAGCCCACCGACCGCCCCATAGAAATCGTCGCCATCACAAAGGGTTTTCCGCCCGCCTTTATTGTGGAAGCGACTGAGTTGGGCCTAAATAACATCGGCGAGAATAGAGTTCAGGAGGCCGAAGAGAAATTTCCCCAACTTCCAAAGAACATTATAATAAAGCGCCGAATGGTTGGGCACTTACAATCTAATAAGGCTCGCCGTGCCGTTGAGCTGTTTGACACAATAGACTCTGTTGATAGCCTCAGTTTGGCAAAAAAGCTGTCTCTTCTTGGGCTCGCCCGCGGAGCCCCGGTTGAAATCCTGCTTCAAGTTAATGTTGACGGGGATATATCCAAGTTTGGTTTTGACCCAAACAGAGAAGATGAGCTGCTTAGTTCCACCAACCTTGATGGAATAAACGTTACTGGATTGATGACTATCGGCGTTTTTACAACAGACGAGAGGTCAAAAAGAGATACATTTGGGAGGCTCGGGGAACTTCGAGAGTCACTAAATAGCAAGCTATCCCAAGGCCGACAACTGACACATCTTTCCATGGGCATGAGCGGGGATTATGAAATCGCGGCGGAAGAAGGGGCAACCATGGTGCGGATTGGAACGGCACTTTTCGGCCCACGACCAGAACAGTGATATTCATTTATCTGGCACACACTCCGGACTTGTACGGGTTCTTGGTTAAAGATGGTTCCCAGACAATTAACATAAAAACCCACCACCGGGTGTACAGTACAGCACAGGCGAATGTTATTGTCCCCGAAAAACCTTTTCGTGAAAGTGTTTCCCCAAAGAATTTTTTAGAGCTTAAGGAGCAGCTTGGAATAGAGAGGCTGTTGATTGTTGACTGCGTGAAAGGAGAGAAGGCTGATCCGGTAATACAAATTTCTGACCACAGAAACCTGGTTGGCTGGAACCCCCTCGAAGGAAGGACACCCACAAGAGAATTTCCTCAATTTCCGGACATGAGCGATATTTATACCGGTGACCTCCCGGGAATTCAAACCGCTACAGTATCAACGGTTGGGGCGGAGAGATTTTCTACGGTGAAAGGCGAAGCTATTTCTGAGCTTGCCGCCCCCATTGCCCTCTGTGCCGCATATGTGGGCATTGAAGTGTGTGCACTGGGGTGGAACCAGGAGAAAGATTTTGAGGGAGAGGCGTTGAACAGAATTATAAAAACAGCTACGGGTGGAGACTAAAGCACCTGATTTGTGGTGAAAGCAAACCTAAAACCCTAAATTCATCTATGGGAAGTAAAATAGAGACGAAAAAGTAAAAGCGAAAGGACGCTCAAAAATGACGGCAGAAATGACAATACAAAGACTTTTCCAGAACGCAGAGGAATTTGCAGAAGAGCCGGCGCTTTCCTATTTGGCCGATGACGGATGGAAAACCGAAACATGGAGTGAGTTTGTAAATCATACGACAGAAGTTGCCAAATCGCTAATCGCCCTGGGCTTCCAACCTAACGACAAGCTGAGTATCTACAGCTACAACCGGAGAAGCTGGTATGCCTGTTATGCTGCCGCTCAAATAGCCGGGGGCGTAGCGGTGGGCGTATATCATACGAGTTCATCCGAGGAGGTTGAGTGGGTAATTGGCAACTCGGACTCGAAGATTGTATTTGTCGGAAACAATCCAATGGACGGTGATGATAAGGAAAAAATGTTAAATCACCGGCTGATGAAGGTGTTGGGTGGTCTGAGCGGTGTTGAGCGTGTAATTATGATGAAGAACATTGAGACATTAAACCACCCAAAGATGATATCGTGGAGTGATTTTATAGCCAAAGGAAGCGCAACGGACGATTCAGAGGTGATGAACAGGAAGAACGCTATCTCTATGGATGACACATCAGCCCTTATCTATACCTCTGGAACAACAGGCAACCCCAAGGGGGTAGAGCTTACACACAACAACTGGGAGTTCGAGTTGAAAGCAACAGACTCAATTATGCAATTTAAACAGGGCGAAAAATATGTCTCCTGGCTCCCACTTGCACATGTTTTTGGACAACTTGTAGACAATCATTATTGGGTGAGAAACGCACTTCATATGTATGTTGTTGATAACCCATTAAATGTCGTTGATTGCGCCAAAGAAGTTCAGCCACACCTCTTTATCGGCGTTCCCCGTATATATGAAAAGATATATTCTAACATTAAAGCCGCACTGGACTCGAAGCCCATCCTTCGTTTTCTCTTAAAGACACCCGGCTTGTCGGGCGTCATAAGCGGAAAACTTAGAGAAAAAATAGGAATGGCAAATTGCCGCTTTGCTATTACAGGCGCAGCTCCGATCAATTCAGATATTTTAACTCTTTTCCACTCTCTTGCCATTCCTATTTTTGAGGGCTATGGAATGACTGAAGACACAGCAGGGGCAACAATAAACTACCCAGAGAAAAACCGCATTGGAACGGTTGGAACCCCCTTTGAAGGGACAGAAGTTAAAATTGCTGATGACGGGGAGCTTCTTATCCGGGGAGAGCACGTAATGAAGGGGTATTATAAGAATCCCGAAGCCACTGCCGAGACCATTATCAACGGTTGGCTGCACACGGGCGATGTTGGTGAAATAGACGCCGACGGATTCGTAACAATCACAGGCCGCAAGAAAGAGCTTTACGTTAGCTCTGGCGGTAAAAACGTTGCTCCGCTTGTCATCGAAGAGACAATGAAAACCATACCCATCGTGTCGCAATGTTACTTGGTGGGTGACGGCAGAAAGTACTGCAGCGCGTTGTTTACACTTGATGTTGGAGCTATTTTGAGGGATAAATTGGGAATGGATCCCAACGACATTCCAAAGGATCCAGCCGAACAGAGTAATAAGCTGGGAGAACTTGGACACACACTGGCGGAGTTTACTGAGGGCGAGGAGACAAGAGCAGAGGTACAGGCACAGGTAGATGAGCTGAACAAGAGATTCTCCAACCCCGAGCAGCTGAAAAAATTTACGATACTGCCTCGAGACTTTTCAATAGATGACGATGAACTTACCCCAACGCTGAAACTTAAGAGAAATCAAATTTCTAAGAATTGGACCGACACTATTGAAAAAATGTATGTCGAATAATCTCAAACACATATTTTAAAAAGCCCCGCCTCCCTAAGAAGAGCAGGGCTTTCTGTTTTTTTGTTAGTATTTTAGTTTACTTAATTTCTACTTCAATTCCTGCTATTTCCACCGGCTTTGTTCGCGGCAGAGAGATGGTCAGCACACCATCCTTGTACTTGGCAGCTACCTTCTTCTCGTTTAACACGTCATCTGGCAGACGGAAGGAGCGAGAGAAGCGACCGTAGCACGACTCTCGATGAGCATAATTATCACTATCATCATCAGCTTCGGTTTGCTTCTCTCCGGTGATGGTCAAGACGCCATCCTTGACAGAGACGCTGAAGTCTGATTTCTTCATCCCAGCTGCTTCAACACGAAGCTGATACTCCTTATCTTTTTCCACAACATCAAAGGCAGGCAGCCAGTCAACGTTTTTTGAGGTCGCAGGCAGCCCACTAAGCGGTTCCTTGAAAAGCGAGTTGAAGAGTTGATCAACGTCGCTGGTCCAGCGAGCACTGGAAAGGGGTGACAGCCAACTGTTTCGCCGCCCAGGCCTGTTCATGGGTGTCCATTTTACTAATGTCATTTTCATTTTCTCCTTTTTATTTCTTTTTCACTATTTACCTACACAACACTACAAACAACTTTTATGCCAAAACACGAACCCTTACCCACTGTCAGGTTGAAAAGCCATCTTGACACAAAACACCTGCCATCCTGTCCTTGTCTCCTCGGCAATATGACCCAATCAGTTGCTGTGTTATAATCCTTCTGTAAAAATTTTTCTTGACTTTATACCTAACAAAGTGCGAAACTCCTAAAATATGGGCCACGTGGGGTGTAAATCCAGAACCATATTATCATTAGTTAGGCGCGCGAACCTCGGAACCTCAGGCGCCACCACTTAGGCAAAAAATAAAAATTTCGTCCCCATGGGGGACACAGTGAACCAACTAACGAAGGAGGAGTAAACATGAACATACGAAAAGCAGTAACAATCACAACTGCACTGCTCTTCTTGCTCACGGGTGCGATGGCCCAAACCGGGTCCATCAGTGGAACCGTTATAGATGGAGGCGGCGCAGCGCTGGCCGGCGCCAACGTCATGGTAGAGGGCACAGAATTAGGTGCCGCTACGGACGTTGGAGGTAATTACTCCATCTCCGGTGTCTCCGCTGGCACGCACACGGTAACCGCTTCTTTTGTCGGCTACGAATCATCGAGTAAATCGGTGACAGTAGGTGCCGGCAATAACGCAGTCAATTTTTCACTGGCAATCAGCGCACTAGCCGGCCGAGAAGTTGCTGTTATCGGTTCCCGTTTTGCCCATAGAGCAGAAGATCTGGCCGTACCGGTGGATGTCTTCACCGCTGCGGAAATTCGTGCAGCCGGCTTTGCTGAAACAGCGCAAATCCTGCAAGCATTAGCACCATCATTTAACATGCCCAGAACGTCTATTTCAGACGGGTCTGATACGGTTCGGCCCATGACCCTAAGAGGATTAAGTTCCGGTCAGGTGTTGGTGTTGGTAAATGGCAAGCGCCGCCACACCACCGCACTGGTGCACGTGAACAACAGCCCCAGCCGTGGTGACACGGGTGTTGATTTGAATTCGATTCCCGCAGCCGCCATTGAGCGTATTGAAGTTCTCCGCGATGGCGCGGCCGCTCAGTACGGTTCAGACGCTATTGCCGGTGTCATCAACATTGTGTTGAAATCAGGTAACAGCGGTGGATCCTTCAATGTATACTCAGGAAACAATGAACACGTCATTGAAGCAATTCCAACAGGCTATGACATGTATGGGATTAAGTATGGCGACGAAACAGAACCCTACACCTGGAATCCAACCACGGAAGTTGATTATGACCGCAACAGTGATGGTAACCCAGAAGCTATTGTAACATCAAGCGAGGATTATACCATAAATGACGGAGCAGTAACACAATATCAGCTCTCCCGCGGTTTTTCAATTGGTAATGGCGGCTCACTATTTATTGCTGCTGAAATTCGCGATCGCGAAAAATCAAACCGAGTTGGGTTTGAAGGTGAACAGTACTACGAACCCAATTCAGACTACTGGAGTGACGATGAAGCTGAATCACAGCGCCTCCAATCCGGTAGTAATTGGTTTATAGATCCCAACCGCATGATCTGGGGTGATCAAGCCCAAAGTAACGGGGGCTTTATGTTCAACGCAGACCTGCCGGCAGGAGATAAGCGCTATTATGCATTTGGTGGAGTTACATCACGTGATGGCGACACTGGCTGTTTTACACGCCAACCAGATCAAGGTAATAAGGTCTGGTTAAGTTCCAACCCAACAGGATTCGTACCGCACATCCAGCCAACCGTGGCTGACTACTCAACATCCATGGGTGTTGAGGGTGTGTTCGGCAATTGGAGCTATGATCTTAGCAACACATACGGAATGAATGACTATCATTTCTATATGATGAGCACTAATGCTTCGTATGGCCCAGAACAGTTGCGCTCTTATGACATTGGTGGGTTTAAGTTTGATCAAAACTCAACTAATTTGGACGCAACCACAAAAATGGGCAACATAGATCTTGCAGTCGGTTTTGAATCACGAGCTGAGTCTTTCCGGATCTACGCCGGTGAAACCGCATCATTTGCTAGCGGTCAAGCTGGTACCAGTGTTGCCGGTTGGGATTCGTATTCCCCCACGTCAGGCGATACCGTTGGTACTACCTATGACGACACCACGGTTTATGGTTTTAATAGTAGCACAGCTGGAGGCGGCTGCCAGTGCTTTAGCGGCTTTAAACCTTCTAATGAGTTGGCTACCAATAATGCCGATCGCTCTGTTTTGGCCTTTTACGGCGACGCTGAAATGGACCTCGGTATTGTCCGTGTTGGCGGTGCTGTTCGTATGGAAAACTATGCGGATAAGCAGATTGACGGCACAGACAATACGTATAGTAACTTGGGCATTAAAGCAACTGTCCGTTCAGAGCCAATGAGCGGTGTAGTTGTGCGTGGTGCTTTCAGCACTGGTTTTCGTGCCCCGGCACTGGCCCAGGCTTATCAGGCTAAGATTGCGACCAACTTCCTGCCCGATCCAGTTACAGGTGAAACGGTAGCCTTTGAAGTGGGTACGTTCCCAGTTAGTCACGGATTCCCACAGGCACTTGGTGCAGAAGCTCTCGGACCCGAGACATCTACCAACATCAGTGCAGGGACATCACTGGAGATTGCCGGTATCAGAGTCTCTGCTGACTACTACAGCGTAAACATCAAAGATCGTATCGTGTTGACCGGCAACTTTACAGGTGACGACGACGCAGATGCAAATCCATTTGGATATGCTGTACAGTCACTGTTGGATGCTGCTGGTGAAAACGCATCAGGCGGCCGCTTCTTCATGAACGGTGTGGACACCAAAACATCTGGTATTGATATCACAGCTGCTTACGGCCTGGACTTGGGCGGTTTGGGCGCATTCGACATTTCGTTGGGGTATAACAGCACCTCAACAGAAATAGATGCAATCAACTTGCCCGACGGTCTTACAACATCACCTGAGCCTTCCGTAATAAACGACGCAGCTTTTGTCGCGGCGGCAAAAAACACCATGTTCGATGACAGGGAACAACGTACCATGACCAATTCCCAGCCAAGCACCAACATGGTTTTGGGTGTGAACTGGAGTGGCTATTCTCTGCCGGTTCTTGATGTACCCATTGGTGTTAGCCTTAAAATGCATCAATTTGGTGAATATCATAGCCGTTATACTGTTAGCTCAGATCCCGGTTATTTCACAGCAGTGGAATATGATGATGGGTTTGCCCAGGTTTATCCTGCAGTTATGACCATGGACCTTGAAGTCACAGCTGATTTAGGCGCCATGTCTATCTCCTGCGGTGCGAAGAACTTAACAGACGAAATGCCCGAAAAAAATCTACTTACCAGTAGAAATAATGACGGCGCATTCGTTTACCCGTCCACATCACCAAACGGTATGAATGGTAAATTCGTTTACACGAAGTTATCCTTCAATTTCTAAACAACCGTAGATTAGGGTAATAAAAATAGGGCGGTGGCACGCAAGTGCTTCCGCCCTATTTCTTTTGTATGAACGCCCGTAGAAGCTAATTTCTCCCATGCCGACAACACCGAAAAACATAAGCCCAAACATCAAAAGCCTGGGAAGCTCGCCGACGCTCCAAATTAATGAGCTGACCGCACAGATGGAGATGAAAGGGCGTCAGGTCTTCCGCTTTGGTTTTGGAGAGTCACCCTTTCCCATACCACCCACAGCTGTAAAAGCATTAGAGAAACATGCCGCCGCCAACGAATATCTTCCGGTGGCGGGAGAAGCCGCCTTGCGCCAAGCAGTAGCACGATTCCATGTTAGGCGGTATAACATCGATGCCGACCCTGATCTGGTTATGGTGGGCCCCGGCTCAAAGCAACTTATGTTCCTGCTGCAGCTCTGCCTCAACGGCGAAGTGATTCTTCCAACACCGTGCTGGGTGTCGTACGCTCCCCAGGCGGCTGTTGCCGGAAGAAACACAACACTTATTCATACGACCTATGAAGAAATGTGGAGGCTGACCCCAGAAAAATTAGATAAATACCTTGGTAGCAGTGAGAACCCACAAACTAAACTGCTAATACTAAATTTCCCCGGGAATCCCGATGGACTGACATACTCCGCCAATGAATTGGAGGGGCTGGCCCATGTCTGTCGTAAGCACAACGTTATTGTTCTTTCTGACGAAATTTATGCCGAACTCCACCACACAGGAGACCATGTTTCAATCGCTCGCTATTATCCCGAAGGGACCATTGTCGCCTCTGGACTATCCAAATGGTGCGGCGCCGGCGGTTGGCGGCTGGGGACTTTTGTGTTTCCCAAAAATCTAAAGTGGCTGATGAAAGCCATGTGTAAGGTGGCCAGCCAATCCCACTCCACGGTAGCGGCACCCATTCAGTATGCTGCCACAGAGGTGTACGCGGCCAGTAATGAGATTGAAGATTATCTGCTCCACTGCCGCCGGATATTAGAGCCGCTGGGCAACTGGTGTGTGGATACTCTGACAGCAGCGGGCGTGCGGGTGCATCCACCCACAGGCGCTTTTTACCTCTTTCCCGATTTCTCGCCGCTCCGGGAGGCGCTTAAGACCAGAGGCGTTACCACGAGCAAACAGATGTGTGAGCTGCTGCTGGAAGAGACGGGGTCAGCTATTTTAACGGGTGAAGCTTTTTGTCGCCCAGCAGATGACCTTACAGCCCGCCTTGCTTATGTCAATTTCGATGGAGCGGCGGTCCTACAGGCCAGCAAGGAAATTCCACTTGAAAAAGAGTTGGACGAATCGTTTTTCAGAAAACATGGGCAGAAGACACTTAAAGGAATAGAAGTTATAGCTGAATGGTGTCGGGATTTAGTTTAGCTTTTAAGTCAAAAGAGGGTTGCCACGCGGCAAGTGATTTAATAAGGAATAAAACAATATGAGAGAAGTAGTAATTATTGATGCGGTACGCAGCCCTATTGGTCGCTATGGCGGAGCACTTTCTTCCATCCGACCGGATGATCTGCTGGCGGATGTGCTAAAAGCACTGGTAGAGCGAACCGGTATTGACCCGGCTTTAGTTGAGGATGTCTATGCTGGATGTTGCAACCAGTCGGGAGAGGATAATCGCGATGTGGCTCGAATGTCGGTGCTTTTGGCGGGATTCCCCGTGGAAGTTGGCGGCGTCACCTTAAATCGCAACTGTTCATCTGGCTTGGAGGCGGTGAACCAGGCCGCCAAAGCAATTCTCGCTGGGGAAGGAGACATTTTTATCGGCAGCGGGGTGGAAAGTATGAGTCGAGCGCCGTGGTCTGTTCCCAAGCCGAATTTAAGGGCGCTTGGTCATCAGCAGATTTACGACACTACAATCGGCTGGAGATATTCCAACCCTAAAATGGATGCCATGTATCCCATTGTAAGCTTAGGTGAGACGGCAGAGAACATCGCTGAAGAAATGAAGATCACCCGCGAAGAACAGGATGTTTTTGCTCTGGAAAGCCAGCGCAGGGCCGTGGCAGCCATCAATAGCGGTAAGTTTAAAGATGAAATAATTCCCATTGCAGCGCCGCAAAGGAAAGGTGGCCCCGTGACGGTCGACACTGACGAATACCCCCGTTATAAGCAAGATAACAGTGAATATGTTTTAGATACGAGCATAGATAAATTGGCCAAACTGCCGCCAGCATTCCGAAAGGGTGGTACGGTAACAGCAGGGAACGCTAGCGGAATCAATGATGGTGCAGCCGCAGTTTTGCTCATGAGCAGGGAAAAATCGGAGGAATTGGGTTTGAAGCCTATGGTCCGCTGGTTAGGGTCTGCAGTAGCTGGAGTGGATCCAGGTGTTATGGGTTATGGTCCGATACCATCAACAAACAAGCTGCTTAAAAGGTTTAATCTATCTATAAACGACATAAGACTCATTGAGTTGAATGAAGCTTTCGCTGCCCAATCTATCGGCGTTATGCGCCGTGCCGGCTTCCGGGAAGAAATTACCAATGTGAATGGAGGAGCCATAGCTTTGGGTCACCCCATCGGTTGTTCCGGCGCCCGAGTATTTACCACTCTTTTACACGAGATGAAGCGGCGATCCAAGGAGGAAGAGCCGCCGTATTACGGACTGGCGACACTGTGTGTAGGTGTGGGACAGGGAGTATCAACCATTGTGGAGTGGACACATGAATAAAGTAAAGCGACCGCTGGACGGTATCCGCGTGGTGGCGCTGGAGCAGTACATGAGCGCCCCTTATTGTTCTATGCTGTTGGCGGATGCAGGGGCGGAGGTAATCAAGGTTGAGCGACCGGGGACGGGAGACCCCAGGCGGTCTATCCCGCCGTTTGTGGAGAAAGACGGCAGGAAAAAAGCCGGAGGTTTCATGGCGTATAACCGCAACAAGAAGAGTTTTGCACTGAATATCCGGGAAGAAGCGGGGAAGAAAATCTATCTTGACCTGGTAAAGAAAGCTGACGTAGTAGTCGAAAATCTACGACCCGGCTCTACGGATAAAATGGGTATTGGATATAAGGATTTAAAGAAAATTAATCCGAGGCTGGTCTATGCCGCCATCTCTGGTTTTGGTCGGATGGAAGGATACGAAGGACCTCTTTCCAACCGCCCCGCCTTTGATATTGTTGCCGAAGCCATGAGTGGTATTATGCATCTGGTCGGTTTTGAAGATAAACCACCGTCATGGACTATTTATGGCATGGCTGACGTTTACACCGGTCTGTGTACTTCTTTCGCCATCATGCAGGCGCTCTTCATGCGGGAGCGAACCGGAGAGGGTCAGTTTGTTGACAGCGCCATGCTGGATAACATGATTTCCTTGAACGAGCGGATGGTTATGCTCTATTCCATTACCGGGCAAGAGCCTCACCGGGGCCGCCTGAAACACCTATATCCGAGAGGCGCCTTTCAGTGTAAGGATGGTTACTTGGCGCTGAATGTGCCCGATGACCTCATCTGGGCACGGCTTTGCAAGGTTATAAATCGGGAAGACCTCATTGAGGACGAGCGGAGCAGAAGTGGTACAACCCGTGCATCCAATGCTGCCTTTTTACGACCAATTATCGAAGAGTGGCTTAAAATCAGGACGCGGGAAGAGGCGGAAGAGACCATGAACTCTAGTGGCATTCCCGTCGGCTCAGTGTATACAGCAGAAGATATTTTTGCCTCACCTCAAGTGGAAGCAAGAAAAATGCTGCTTAACATCGAAGATCCTGATGTAGGTAACAATAAGTTTGCACGAGGGCCTGTTATGCTCTCTTCTTCGCCGGAACCGCGACAATCTCCAGCCCCCGAACTGGGCCAGCATTCTCGAGAAATCCTGACAAAGATTCTTGAGAAAACCGACGAAGAAATATCGCAACTGGAAGACGCGGGAATTACTCAGTTAGGCTAATTCATTAGCATAACAATCATCAAATCATAAAAAATTTCTATAAAACCACCCCCCCCCAAAAAAGTATTTTAAAGTTTTTCTTGACTTATATGTAGAGAATTGACCATTTTCCTCGAATTGGTAGCGTAAGAATGGCAAATTTGATGATGTTCTACCCACGATAAACACTACCATTAGCTTTAACAAACCAAAAACCTTTTAGGTGGAGGAATAATAAAATGCGAACGATTAAAACAATCTTAATAGCCCTTTTGGTAACCACTACGGCTTTTGCGAGTGTGGCAGTAGAAGGGACTATTACTGATGCTAACACTGGAGAAGCGTTGATTGGTGCACAGGTTCTTGTAAAGGGAACATTTACGGGTACCACGACGGGTCAGGATGGACGGTTCAACCTGAACGTTGATGACGATGCTACCCTTATCTTTACATACATCGGATATAAAACAACGGAGAGTGTGGTTTCTCCCGGCATGGGATCCCTGGCAGTCGCCATGGAACTTGACGTGTTAGGGCAGGATGAATTAGTTGTTACCGGACTGGTAACCAGCGTAAAGCGCCGAAACGCAGCCAACGCTGTATCAGTTGTCTCGGGCGATGATTTAGTTAATGCCCCCACTCAGACACTTGATCAGGCGTTGAGCGGAAAATTTGCAGGTGTTAATATCCGCCGAAATACCGGAGCTCCCGGTGGTGGGGTGAATGTGAACCTTCGCGGCTCATCAACCCTCACAGGAAGCACACAACCCATATATGTCATTGATGGTATTGTCGTAAATAATGATGCTAACCAATCAGGTATTGATGTTGTTACAGCTGCAGCGGGCGCAGGCAGTTCACGGCCCCAGGGCCAGCCCACCAACCGCATTGGTGACATCAATCCCAATGACATTGAAAGCGTTGAGGTGCTGAAAGGCTCCAGCGCCGCCGCCATGTATGGTGCTAAAGCCTCTAATGGTGTGATTATTATCAACACCAAAAAGGGTCAAGGCGGCAAAACCAAATTTAACTTTTCAACTCGAACTGGCTCTTCTGATCTGTTAAATAAAATGGGACACCGCGTTTTTGAAACCTACACAGAAGCAAAGAACCAGTACGGCGCAGACATTGCTGCACTAGGATTAACTAATTCAGCAGATACAACTACCTGGGCCAACAATGATTTTGACTATGAGGAAATTCTTTATGGCGAAACCGGCCAACTGACAGAACATACATTAAGCGCCATAGGGGGCAACGCAAGCACCCAATTTTATATTGGCGGTCAATATATGGATGAGGGTGGTATCATAGTAAATACCGGCTACAAGAAATTGTCAGGTCGTGTCAATGTTAGTCACCGCTTCAATGATAAAGCGAAACTTTCTGTCTCGACAAACCTGGTTCGTTCTGAAGCAGATCGTGGTGTAACTGGGAATGATAATACCAATATGACCTATGGGTTCTCCATTGGTTTTACACCAAGCTTCATAGATATTAGGGACGCAGATGGTGACGGTGATTTTCCAGCCCACCCTAATAATCCATCGAACCCACTGGAAACAGCCGCGTATTTTGTGAACAATGAATTAACACACAGAGCATTGGGCTCATTGACATTTGATTACAACCTGTTGAGGCAGTCCAACCAAAGCCTCGGCTTTTTAGCGGTTGCAGGTGCGGACTTTTACAACCAGGAAAATGAAGTGTTTATCCCCCCCTTCCTGCAAATCGAGGAAGCAAGCGATGAGCCGGGCCAGTCTGTCATGACCACCACTGACAACCTAAATACAAACTTGTCATTAAACCTTGTTCATAAACTTAAAATGTCCAATATGAATTTCACTACAACCGCAGGGCTTCAATATGAAACCCGTGATTGGAATTCAGTGTTTGTCCATGCTACCGGTATGATTCCAACACAGACAAACGTGGATAAGGCTAGTTCTCAAGCTGTGTATCATGACAAAGCTAAACGCCAGGATCGCGGACAGTTTTTCCAAGTTGAAGGTACTATTGGAGACAACATTTATGCGGCATTCGGTATGCGCGGTGATGTGTCGAGCACCATGGGTGATACTGAATCCATGGAATGGTATCCTAAGTTGGCCGCCTCCTATCAATTTGGTGAATTTGCAGGGGTTTTTGACAACCTGAAGCTTCGTTTTGCCAGTGGTGAAACGGGCAATATGCCCCAGCCAAAAGCCAAATATACCACCATGTCATCTGCTAATATAGGTGGTATCAATGGACTGATTCCCTCATCAACAAGAGGTAACGCTGATGTTGTACCGGAACGCACCGCTGAAACCGAATTTGGCGCTGATTTCTCCATGATGGGTGGACTGGCAACCGTGGAAGCAACCATGTACACACAGAACATCACAGACCTTATACTTCTGGTTGACCTGCCGGCATCTTCAGGCGCAAGCGCTGCCTGGGAGAATGGTGGGGAAATGGAAACGAAAGGCACCGAGCTATCCCTTGGATTAAACCCAACTAAACTTGTTGGAATGGGGGGTATAGACTGGAATTTCCGGATGAATTATTACAAATCGGAATCTGAAGTTACGGTGCTGAACGTAGATCCTTATAACTATGGTGGTTTCGCCACATTCCTGGGCACATACCGAATAGAAGAAGGGTGGTCGCCCACAGCGATTGTTGGTAGTGAAATGGAATTTTCTCACGTAGACACTGATGGTGATACAGTAATGAAACATGTAGAGTTGGGTAACGAAAATCCTGATTACAGGGTTTCATTCAGCAACTCATTCCGACTGGGTCCAGTAGAATTTTCCTTTTTAATTGATCATAAGGAAGGGGGCAGCGCCATTAACCTTGCTAACCTGATTTATGATCTTGGCGGAACAACCGCAGATTATGATACAGAAGATCTTGATCTTGATGGTGATGGTGTAATGTCAGGTAATGGTAATGAAAGATTAACAGTATTAGGTGGTGTAACAGCCCCGTATATCGAATCAACTACCTATACCTCTCTGCGAGATGTAAGCCTTACTTACACACTGCCCGGCAGCGTCTCTAATAGGCTTGGGCTTGGTTATCTAAAACTCGGGTTTGCCGGCCGCAACTTGTGGCTGAAGACTGATTACACAGGTTTAAGCCCTGAAGTAAGCCAGTTTGGCAATGAAGCGGTTGGCGGTTCTGTTGATACGAACCCCTTCCCGCTCTCTAAGAGTATGTATTTAACACTATCAATCGGATTATAATCCAGGAGGAACAACAGAATGAACAGAACTAAAAAGAACATAACATTAAAGATCCTCCCCATGATAGCAGTTCTCTTTTGGGTGGGATGTGAAGAGTTGGATTTCGCAGATCCTAATAATCCAACAGATGAAACAGCTACAATCCAATCACTGGTAACAGGCACAGAAGCAGCGTTGCGCATAGATATTGGTGTCTACTTGCGAGACTTATTGGTCGTGGGCCGCGAAGCCTACTACCTCGAGCCTGCGGACCCCAGATATACAGGTGAACTATTAACGGGACCCATTGATGGCGGTGGTTTTTTATGTACCCGTCCCTGGTCCGCTAATTATAAGGTTATCGCAAATTGCGAAACCATTATAGGTAGTGCTGAAGCTGACGCAGGAGCAACAGGTGTTGCTAAAACACTGGAAGCCTATAGCCTAATGCGCGTGGTTTACTTGTGGGACACCAATGGTGCCCGCCTAAACTATGATGGTGACATTGATGCTGATGTGGCTACCAAAGCAGAAGTACTGGCTGAAATCGAAAACCTCTTAGATGGCGGCTATAGCGATCTAAGCTCGGCAGGAAGTGCTTTTTCGTTTTCACTTTCCGACGGTTTTGACGGCTTCGACACCCCAGCAACCTTTGCACTGTTCAACCGTGGTTTACGCGCCAGGGTAGCTGTCCACCAGGATGAATGGAGCGACGCTCAAACAGCACTAGATAACTGTGCCGCCTGGGCCGGCTCCTCCGACCCTGACGAAGGTGTCTATCATGTGTTCAGTTCTGGTTCCAATGACCAGGGCAATGAAATGTATGAAGATCCTACAGCCACTACCATCAAATTGATGGTTCATCCGACATTCTATACAGAAGCAGATGCAGGTGATACTCGCATGAGCGATAACGTTGTTGTCAGGGAGGATACCATCACTTACGATGAGTTGGAAAGTTATCTAGCACCCAACCTATACAGTGGCTCTTACGATCCCGTCCCCATTATGCGGGCAGAAGAACTGCAGCTTTTACAAGCTGAGGTTCATATTGGTAATAGTAATTATTCAGATGCTGAAACAATCATGAACACCATTAGAGCTGCCGCTGGAGCTGCTGCGTATTCTGGAACAGATGCCAGCAACGCAGTGGATCGTGTACTTCACGAAAAGCGCTATTCACTCTTTCTTGAGGGACACAGGCTGGTAGATATGAGGCATTATGGTTTAACAGACGATCTGCCTATTGATCGTCCAGATCGTGGTGACAGCATTGTTACATTCCCCATTCCAGAAACGGAAACACCTGGATAGGGAACCACACAAACTGATTGACAAAAGGCCTCCGGACGTGTTCTGGGGGCCTTTTTGTATTTTGTCTTATAGTGGTTGATGGAGACAACTGTAAATTCTTTCTCATTTGAGAACGCTATGCGCAAGATAGTCTTAGGTAAAACAGGTGTTGAAGTATCGGCTGTGAGTTTGGGAACATGGTCCTACGGCAGCAGCAACGTCACAAGAGGGCAGTCCGTGGGTTGGCATGGTCAAGAGGATGAAGATTCAATGGTTGCGCTGACGCGTGCTTGGGAACTGGGCATCAATCACTGGGATACAGCGGATGTCTATGGCGATGGCCACTCCGAAAAAATAATTAGCTCCATGTGGGGGACAGTCCCTCGGGATGACATATTTCTGGCCACCAAAGTAGGCTGGGCTCCCGGCCCGCACGACTATTTTTATCACCCCGGCCAGATGAAGGGCCAGATGGAGCAGTCACTGCGCAATCTCCAAACTGATTGTGTTGATCTTATCTACTTCCATCACTGTAACTTTGGAAAAAATGAGGAGCATTTGAATGGTGCTATGGAGGTTATGGAAAGGTTTCGGGAAGAGGGAAAGACACGCTTTATCGGCCTATCGGACTGGGATTCGACAAAGATCATGAAATATATTGATCGTGTTAACCCCGATGTGGTGCAACCGTACCGGAACGTGATGGACGATACGTACGCCCCCAGCGGATTAAAGTCTTGGATAAATGAACACAACGCGGGAGTCTGTTTCTTCTCACCGTTGAAGCACGGTCTGTTGATGGGGAAGTACACGAAGCCCACAACTTTTCCTGAGGGTGATTTCCGGAGGAATGTGGAGGATTTTAATGATCCGGAGATAATTGCTAAGATGCGGGAAAATCGCAGGGAATTGGAGGAGAGATTTAAGAACCACCCACAACCGGTAATGCGTGGACTCATTGACACACTTTTAGCAGACGCCCCCACAGGCTGTGTGCTTCTAGGGCAACGCAATATTCAACAGGTGGAAGCAGCGGCGATGTTGGGAGATAGTATGGATAAAAAGAATGCTGATTGGGTTTCAGCTCTATACAATTAGAAGTGAAAAAGATGAATTGAAGGATTCTTCCGGCCAAAGAGTTGAATCATAGCTTTTATGGTGCTTAAATAATGGTTCTGGTGTAATCACAGATGTTCTCTAGGGCTATTGTCCGTATTCCTTCAAAAAGCCTGGTAAATGGGCTATGCTCCAATAATCTTGGGCCACCCATTTACGAACAAGCCATTGAGCAACACTCTGAATACATAAACGCACTAAAAAAATGTGGTCTGGACGTGATTGTTCTGGATCCTGATGAAGATTTTCCTGACGCTACATTTGTAGAAGATACAGCCATATTAACGCCTGATGTGGCGATAATTACCAACCCGGGCGCTCCTACCAGAAAGGGAGAAACAAAAAACATCAAATTTGTATTGGCTGGTTTTTATCAATCAATAGAAACAATCAAATATCCCGGAACCCTAGATGGTGGTGATATTCTCGCACATGGAAACCATTACTATATAGGACTGTCTACCCGCACGAACGAGGCCGGCGCAACACAGCTTACCAAAATATTAAATGCATATGGCATGTCGGCTTCCACAGTAGAAGTGGAGAACGGTTTACATCTAAAGTCCAGTGTCGCCTACTTAGATAACAACTATTTGGTTGCTCTGGAGGAATACGCTATTCTACCACAATTTCAAAATTTTAACACTCTAAGTATTGAGACACATGAGGGCTACGCGTGCAATTGCGTCTGGATTAACGGTTTCGTTCTTATTCCGAAAGGGTTCCCCAAGGCTAAAAGCACCATTGAAGACGCCGGTTATGAAACCATAGAACTTGATGTGTCAGAATTTCAAAGAATTGACGGAGGACTAAGTTGTTTATCCCTCCGCTTTTAATATGGCTCGCAATTTGTGTTTTTTAATCATCAAAATTTTACCATAGCTTAGCCCATGATGTCTGATGCGTGGTAAAATGAGAGCAAAAATCAGTTATATCGTGAAGCACATTTCCTTTATTCTCTTTACATGTCTTTTGTTTGCCAACGAACCGAGGCTTTCATCGGTTATGATAGCAGAGGGCTATAGTAAACCAGTTTATATATGCCAAGCTCCCGGGGATAATGACAGGCTTTTTGTCTTAGAGCAAAGGGGAGTAATAAGGCTCATAAAAAACGGCAAGAAGGCGCGGAAACCCTTTGCTGATCTTCGGGATCGTGTACATAACCCTGTTATGCCTGGCGATGAGCGCGGCCTTTTAGGAATGGCCTTCCATCCGGACTACCAATCAAACGGCCATGTCTATCTTAATTATGTGGATGAAGATGATAATACCGTCATTTCAAGGTTTAGCGTTGCTGATGATCTATACCGCCTAGATAATAAAAGTGAAAAAGAATTAATAAAGTTAAAACAACCCTTTTCCAATCATAATGGCGGCCACATGGTTTTTGGTCCCGATGGTTATCTCTATATTTCTGTTGGTGATGGTGGAAAGTGGGGAGATCCCTATAATAACGCACAAAACCTGGAGAACCTTTTTGGTAAAATTTTACGCATTGATATAAACACCGGCGACCCTTATGCCATACCAGAAGATAATCCACTCAGAAACAATCCAAACAAAAGAGGAGAAATCTGGTTGTATGGTTTACGTAATGCCTGGCGTTTTTCCTTTGACAGAATTACGGGCGATATGTATGTTGGAGATGTGGGTCAGGACATGTGGGAAGAGATTGATTTCGTATCAGCAAGAAACGCCGGAGGACAGAATTTTGGTTGGCGAGTGATGGAAGGTACACACTGTTATAATCCCCCGGAAGAATGCGAACACATTGGGGAACCACCCATCTATGAATATCCCAATGATGCCAACTATATGAAAGTTCTCACCGGCATGGACGAACCCAATGTGGACGGATGTTCAGTTACTGGCGGCTATGTATATCGCGGGAATAAAATCCCAAGCTTATGGGGCACTTATTTTTTCGCTGACTACTGTTCTGGTAATATTTGGACGTTTAGAGAAGTTGAAGGTGTGGCTACGGATTTTCGTAATCGCACAACAGAGATCAACCTGGGTGGCGGCGAGTTTATAAATTACATTTCTTCCTTTGGCGAGGATAACGATGGAGAACTTTATTTTGTGGATTATAATGGAGCAATCTATAAACTGGTAATCTTGGAATAGGAGGAACAAATGGAACCAAGAATTTTGGCTGGTACTGTATTCATCACACTCGCAATGATCGTCTTTAGTGTGGCGGTCTATAAGGAGAGGAAAAAGCGCCTTATAACGAATCTGATAGCGAGGTTACTTATGGCTGGGACTGTTTTTGATGTTACAGCCACAACTCTTATGTCGCTGGGCGCAAAAAGCTCACCATTTACCCTACACGGGATTTTGGGATATACAGGAATGGGGGCGATGGTTCTTATTACCATCTTTTATTGGAAAACTTTGTCTGTGAACGGCACAAATCAGCCTGTATCTCAAAGATTTCACACCGCTATGGGCTATGTATACCTCCTGTGGATGGTAACTTTCATTACAGGAGCAATGATAGGAATAAGTCGCTAGGCGGATAAATGAGCGGCAGAATAGTGAGGCACCATTTAACCAGTTACCACAATCTTGTCTTTAGCCAACGAGTCTATCTCTCCATCACTGTACCCCAGACCGGAAAGAATTTCCCGTGTGTGCTGTCCGATTGTATCTGGAGGATTCGATTTTAAGTTGAAATTACTTTCCCCGTATTCGATGGGAGTGCGAGGCATTTTGGTTTGTGTACCATCTGGAAACGTAGTCTCAAGCAGCCCCGATCCTTGGTTGAGTTGCGGGTCATCGAACAGGTCCTCTGGTGTTGCGATGGGCGCGAATGGTATCTCCGCTTCCTGACACCGTTCAATAATTTCATTTTTGGTGAGACCCAACATCATTTTCTCCAGATCCGGTAGAAGCCACTCACGTTCTATTATACGATCATTGTTGGTAGTAAGGCGCCTATCGTTGAACAAATCATTTCGCTCAAAGACCTTACAAAACCGCTCCCAATGCTTGTCACTGATAAGACCGATGAATAATTTTTCGTCATCTGCAGTATCGAATATTCGATAAACGGACCAAGCGCTGATTCTGGCTGGCATGGGTGGGATGGGGTCTTCAGAAAGTGCGGCATAAGCCATATGTTGTCCCATGAGAAAAGCGCAGGTCTCAAAAAGTGCGCTTTTGATGAATTTTCCTTTCCCCGAGCGCTCACGCTCGTAAAGTGCAGTAAGAATACCGATGACAGCGAACATACCACCAGAGATATCAATGATGGAGGCCCCCGCCCGTGTAGGCTGTCCCGGAGGGCCCGTCATGTAAGCCATACCACCCATCATCTGGACAACTTCGTCCATGGCGTGACGTTTTTCGTATGGACCGCTAAGGAATCCCTTCAGTGATGCGTAGATGAGTTGAGAATTTATCTTCTTCATTTGATTAAATCCGTAGCCTATCCGGTCCATTGTCCCGGGTCCAAAATTTTCCACCAGAACATCAACCTGCCCCACAAGTTTGTGAAGAATTTCTCTCCCTTTATCTGATTTGATATCTATAGCGATACATCTTTTGTTGCGATTGTAGAAAGAGTAGTAGCCGATACCGAACCCCCGGAGGCGCCTAGTAGGATCACCAGTGACAGGTTCAATACGGATGACATTAGCGCCCATGTCGGCGAGTATTACGCCACAGGATGGCCCCATAACTGCGTGGGTGAACTCTAAAACCTTAACAGATCTCAAGGGAAGCATATCTGTGTTAGCCATTCTTTTCCTCCGTCGGTTGAATAAAGAAATTTGAGAGTTTCACCGGCAGAAACCAAGAATCAAATGAGGACTCAGTGTCTAGGTCGGCAAAAACTACTTTTCTATTGACTTCATCCGTAAATTTCCCCCCAATTCACAACTGAAGATCACATGTCCTTACCTGAAACAGTTATTCTGACAGAGGTTGGCCTTCGAGATGGCCTGCAGAGCGTTGCCGAGTTGGTACCCTCGGAAGCAAAGCTTGATGCTATTCAAAAATTAGTAGACGCCGGACTAAAGCAGGTTCAAGTTACATCCTTTGTACATCCTAAGTGGGTACCCCAGATGGCGGATGCGGAGGAGGTCTGTGCCGGTTTACCGGAGACCGAAGATGTGGTTTTCAGCGGGCTAGTCTTGAATGCCAAAGGCGTGGAAAGGGCTTCAGCTGCGGGACTTAAACGAGTGGATGCGTCCATTTCCACAAGTGATACACACAGCCGAAAGAATGCCAATATGGGATTGGACGAAGCCTTGGAGCATCTAAAGAAAATGGTAGCATTGGCTATCGATGCTGGTATGGAAGTCCGCGGTGGACTGCAGAGCGTATGGGGTTGTGTTTATGATGGATATCCTCCCGATGAACGTATTGTAGATATGGTTTCCGAGGTTATAGACATGGGAGTTATCGCTCTCTCTTTGGCTGATTCCACTGGCATGGCTAACCCGAATTCCATAAAACAGCTCCTTGAGAAAACCCTCCCACTTTGTCAAGACACCCCCGTGGTTCTTCATCTGCACGACACCCGGGGACTTGGAATAGCAAATGTCGTTGCTGCGATGGAAATGGGCGTGGATCAATTTGATACAGCGCTAGGTGGGTTGGGAGGGTGTCCATTTATAAAGGGAGCCACAGGAAACATTGCTACAGAGGACACAATAAATTTGATGAACGAAATAGGAATTGATACAGGTGTTGATTTAAGCAAAGTGGCTCAGACATCAAAGGCTTTACAGGAGTCAGTTCCCGAGAGTTATTTTACTGGAAAATTATACAAACTGGAGAATTGATGGGACAGACCATCGTAGAGAAAATTCTCTCCCGCCACGCAGGCAAGGATATTGCAGCCAGTGATCTTGCCATCGTCAACGTAGATGCAGCTATGGCCACAGATGCCAGCGCCCCGTTCGCTATAAAAGCTTTCCGCGAGATGGGAGGTAAAAAGCCGTGGAATCCCGAGAGAATGGTGTTTGTGATTGATCATGGAGCGCCGGCACCCAATGAACGCATCGCCAACCTTCATAAGATTATTCGCGAATTTACAACGGAAACCGGAAGCACTCTCTTCGATGCCGGTTCCGGTATCTGTCATCAAATCATGATAGACGAAGAACAGGCACATCCCGGCGAGCTCATCATCGGCGCCGACTCTCACTCGGTGACTTACGGTGCCATCGGTGCTTTTTCCACCGGTGTTGGCGCGACAGATTTGGCTGCCGTAATGCTTACCGGAAAGACGTGGCTGAAGGTACCTCCTACTATTAGAGTGGAGTTGAACGGCAAACCGAATACCGGTGTACAGTCCAAGGATATAGTTCTAGCGGTGGTGGAGAAGCTTGGGATGGATGGCGCCACATACAAAGCACTGGAATATTCAGGATCAGCCTTGGAGTATCTTTCTCTCGGCGGACGAATGACCATCGCTAATATGGCAGTAGAAATGGGTGGAAAAGCCGGTGTCATCGAAACAACTGGACTTGAACTTCCCTATGATTTTGAACATGTCCATCCCGATTCTGACGCTAACTATATAGCGGAATATTCAATTGATATCTCTGCGTTGAGGCCGAAGGTGAGCACTCCTCACTCGCCGGCAAATGTTTCCGATATTGATGAAGTATTGGGAACAAAGATAGATTTGGTTTTTCTCGGCACATGTACAAACGGGCGCCTGGAAGATCTTCACACGGCGGCATCTATTTTAAAGAAAAAGAAATTGGCGCCTGGAGTTCGGATGATAGTGACACCCGCCTCCCGAAAAGTGATGAATGCCGCAATGGCTGATGGAACGATGAATATTCTTTCTGATGCAGGTGCAATGTTTATTCCACCGGGATGTGGACCGTGTGTTGGAACTCATCTCGGCGTGCCGGCAGACTCTGAAACAATTCTCTCCACTGCGAACCGGAATTTTCCCGGTCGCATGGGGAATCCTAAAGCTCAGGTGTTTCTTTCGTCGCCTGCAACGGTGGCTGCTTCCGCCCTTAAGGGTGAAATTACAGATCCGACTGAAGTAATGGAGGAGATTATATCATGAAAGGGAAAGCACATGTTTATGATGTAGACAATATTGACACTGACCGAATTATTCCCGGGAAATATACCAAGACACTCGACATGTCGGTGCTGGCTGAACACTGTCTGGAAGATCTCGATGAAAACTTCAACAGTAAAGTGACTAAGGGAGACATTCTTGTGGCGGGGGAAAACTTTGGATGCGGTTCATCTCGCGAACAAGCTCCCGTTGCCATTAAAGTAGCGGGGATATACGCCGTAATTGCCAAATCGTTCGCCAGAATATTCTACCGTAATGCCATCAACGTTGGTCTACCTATTCTTGAAATCAGTGATCATAATATTAATGATAAGTCCGAGCTTGACATTGACCTTCAGTCCGGTATGGTTAAAGATATAACGGATGGGAAAGAGTATCAATCAGCAAAAATGCCGAAAGTGATGGTTGATATTTTGGAAGAAGGCGGGCTTGTTTCTTATCTATCGAAGTACGGTGACTATAAGTTGTAAAGCTCTATGTATTTACAGATTAAACCGTTCACCCCCAATGAAGACTGGTCTTGAGATGTGGTTTGGGCAAAGATTGCAAAACGAAAATTGAGGGAGTTGTGCAGAGATAAAGGGAAAAAATTATTGCTTCACGGTTAAAGGCTGACTACCTTTCTAACTGGTAACATCATCACACCAATATGAAGACTGAAATTAATTTTTTACACAATTAAACTGAACACTAAAACAGAAGGAGTAACAATGAAAAAAATGTTAATGATTTCGCTTATAGTAGTTTTTTGCTTAACTCCCATTCTGGCGCAGACGGTGATATTTACAGAAGATTTTGAATCAGGGGCACCTAGCTCTGATTGGGAAATTTACTGGCCTGGAGAGGAACCCATTCAGGCAGTGGTCATGGCTGAGGCACCGGTCGCTCTTGATAATGGTGGTAGTTATGTCGGGATGATTTGGGATGAGGATATTTCTTATGCTGGATCGGCTAATGCCATTGCCGGGGAAGTAACTCTGCAGAACTACACAATTGAAGCAGATGTCTATTGCTACAACAATCATCCTAACGGTTCCGCCTATACTGGCATCATTGTTTACGCCGACTCATCACATCAGGGAAGCGCAAGTCACGGCATTTACTACAAGTTAGCAGCTGACTTCGACGCAGATAATCGGTTCAGGCTGTACAATAATCAGCTTTCCGGATGGAGTTACACGTTCGTAGAGAATATTGACGCTTCCGGTTACGATACTGAAGAAGGGTGGCACCACATGAAACTGCAGGTAGAAACAGTGGGAGAAGAAACTCACTTTACCTGCTGGTACGACGGCCTGGAACTTGGTCAATTTGTTGATGATGGTGACGACCAGTATGGTCAGGGAAAATTTGGCTTATGGTCATTCCAAAACGGCTATGGGATTCCCGGGTACTTTGATAATATTGTAGTCACTCAGGAGGAGTCATTCGTTGACGAAGATGAGAGTACAGCTCCCGAGATTTTCAGCTTAAGTCAAAATTATCCTAATCCGTTCAACGCAGGAACAACTATTTCCTTTGATATGAATAAGGCCGCAGATGTTGCTCTCACGATTTACAACATAAATGGCCAGGTAATACGCAACTTGATTCGGGGGCATCTGGATGTTGGCGGCTATTCGTTCATCTGGGACGGAAAAGATGAACTTGGTAAAGCTATCCCCACGGGTGTATATACTTACGCCATCACAAGCGGGAGCCAAATGATAAGTAAAAAGTTGATTCTTTTAAAATAACGTTTATTAGAGGCGAGGCCATAAACACCTCACCTCTTTTCACGTGCTTATATGTTTAAATTCCTTCGCCTAATTCTTCTACAACTGTTCTTAAGCTCTTTGCTGCTTGCTGGTGTTGGAGGGAAATTGGCTGGCACCATTGTGTCATCAGGGGGTGATCCCCTACCCGGTGTCAACATCCTCATTGATGGTACCGAATTGGGGGCGGCGTCGGGAGAGTCGGGAGAGTATTTTATTCTAAATATCCCCCCTGGTCGCCAAACTGTGCGTTACATGATGATCGGTCGTAAAACACACGTTCAACAGAAAGTAGTAATCGTGGCTGACTTTACCACGACCGTAGACGTTGTGTTGGAACAAATATCTCTTAATGCTGAGGAAGAGGTGATGGTTACCGCAGAGAGACCTTTAATCCAAAGGGATGCTACGTCTACTGTCAAAGTTGTTGATGCAGAAACAATCGTTGACATGCCAGTGGTTGACTTTAAAGATGTACTGGTCACCCAGGCGGGATTCACGACTGATGCGTCTGGCGGTATTCACGTTCGCGGCGGTAGGACCAAGGAAATTCTCTATATGATTGATGGGATTGTGGTGAAAGACCCACTTTTGGGTGATTTTTCCGGCTCAGTAAATCAGAATGCCATCCAACAGATGACAGTTATTAGCGGGACGTTTAATGCTGAGTATGGCCAGGCAATGTCAAGCGTCGTTAATATAGTTACTAAAGAGGGCGGCGGCAAATTTCACGGAAAATTCGAACACATTTCCAGCCGGATTAACGAATCACCCTATCACTCTGCTGAAGCGTTCGATGATGTGACGGATACAAATTATGTGTGGCAAGATCTTGGGCCATCCTTGTATGATTACCTGTCTGATAATCTTTTGGTGTCAGAAAATAGTCCGCTGATACCTCTTAGCAACATCGACGTAAATGGTTCAGTCAGTTTGAATTTAGGCGGCCGGCTGCCAGTGATAAACACGGATTTTTTCATGTCGGGGTTCTACGGGTCAAATGACAGCTACCTTCCTCACGGCAGCGACGTTAATCAGGATGTGCAAATCAAATTAACTCGACGATTAACACCGAAGGTTAAGCTCTCCGGGCACCTTCACAGCTCCAACAGATTATACCAGCGTTATTCCCATAAATGGAAGTATTTCCCTTTACATCAGAGCCACACGTTTAAGTCCAATGACCGTTGGGCTGTATCTCTAACTCATACTCCAGGTCATAAGCTGTTCTATTCGCTATCATTGTCAGAGCAGACGGCTTCTACCTTAGCTGCAGTCATGGACAAAATACCTGAAGAGTATGAACGGTCACAGACCGGAAGTCTTGTCTATTTTTATGACGAGGGTGATGAAGGTATTTTTGCGGATAACAGTACGACTAGCCGTACCGCCAATTTTGATGTTAATTACCAGCTTAACCATCGTCATCTCCTAAAATCCGGCTTCACATTCACGAAGCACAATATGGGCCTTTACACTGAGGAAGAGCCGTGGCAGGGCGGCACTAATTTTAAAGATGATACTACCTTCACTCCTACAGAAGGGGCCTTCTACATCCAAGACAAAATTGAATACGACTTCCTTATTTTCAACCTAGGCCTGCGCTATGATTATGTTGCTCCTAATGCAGCCATGTGGGGTGATATCCAAGAATTTGTCGTGTGGGATTCAACGGAAAACATATGGATGCCGGCTCCCATGGTGGATGTAGATCCCAAATCAAAATGGAGTCCTCGGATTGGCTTGGCCTATCCTGTCACGGATCGCACGGTATTTCATTTTTCATATGGTCATTTCTTTCAGACCCCCACATTTGATGCCATGACATACAACGCCATGAAAGATATTACTGCCACTCTGCCTCTGGTTGGGAATCCGAGAATAAAGCCGCAGAAGACAGTGGCCTTTGAAACAGGCCTCAAACAAGCACTATCCACGGATGTGGCTCTAGAACTAACGCTTTGGTCCAAAGATATACGGGACCTCCTGTCCACTCAGCAGATTCGATATCTTTCTAATCAATATGTAGTTTACACAAACACCGACTATGCCAGTGTGCGAGGAGTTGATTTTTCCGTTGACAAGCGCTTTACCGGTGGTTTTGGTGGTTCGCTAAGTTACTCATTGTCTGTGGCGAAGGGGAATAATTCTCAGCCGTTGGGTGGATTTTTCTCTGCTTACGAGCAGGAGGAGGTTCCGCACCAGGAATTTTTCCTTGACTTTGACCAGCGGCACGACCTGTCAGTGAATATCTATTTTCGCACACCCCCAAAGTCCGGATCGGTTATTTTTGGAAAGCATCCTTTTGCCAACATAAATGCAAATCTCTTGGTAAATGCTGGGAGCGGCTTGCCGTATACACCCTATGTCGATCCCACCATCCGTGTGGACATCAACTCTGCAAGAAAGCCGTGGACCTATTCTGCTGATCTAAGAGTAAAGAAGAGGTTTTCTATAAGTTCGGCTGCTTTTACGGGATTTTTTGAAGTTACAAACTTGACTGACCATCAAAATGTTCTTTACGTCTACTCCCGGACCGGGAAGCCGTTCGATCCGGGATTTGCAGGAGTAGGTACGTCAGCGGACGCCAACCATAATCCAGCTCATGTAGGACCGGGGAGAGAAATCAAATTGGGGGTAAGTGTTGACTGGTAGGATTATAATCCCAGCGATTATTTCATTGACCATGTTTTTGTCACCTTGGAGTTTGATTCAAGGCCAAAACTGCAGTCGGTGCCACACCGACATGTCTAAACTTCCAATGTTTAAGAGCATGGGCACCAGTGAAAAAGCTGTAGGTGTAATGGACAAGGGACAGCTTCAGAATAATACCAGTAACTTTGGTGATTTAGCCAATTTTCATGTATGGTTTACCAATGCTGGGCACTGGCCAAGGGCGGCTGACTATGATCGACAATATTTATTTGGTCTGGGGTTAGCTGTAGCTGTGGATGAGCATAACGTCGTAGAAACGGTATCGCAAGCCATGACTAAAATCACTGATTGGCTGCCTCCTGATGATGCTGCCGGACGACATTATTCCGGCGATATCAAGGCCGAATCTGATCAAACACCTTTTCAGGCTTCCAGCGACTTTCTGGAGACGTGGCCGTACGGTTATTACGATGAATATGGGACGTGGATTTCCACAGAAGACCGTGTATGGCCCGGCTATTTTCGAGTAGATGTTAATAATACCGATCCCGATACACTGGAGACTCATCCTCCTGCTGTAACCCTTCGAGACCGTGAAAATGAATTTACCTCTGACAGGGATGTTTTTTGTATCTACAATGATGACGAAAATCCTCAGGGAGTAGTGGGGCTGGAAGTAGAGCAGACAGCCTACAGCTATGGGCGGCCTTATGCCGAAGATTTTGTCTTCTGGGACATGAAAATCTATAACGACAGTGGTAACGATTTGGAGGATATCTATATCGGTTACTACGCTAAGTTTCGTCCTGATTACGACATGCATGACTATATCAATTTTATAGATTCAGACGGGGATGGACAGAAGGACTTCATCTACGTTTACGACCTGAACAATGTCCGTAACAAGACGTGGGCTGACGAGGATGACCCCCTGGGAATTGTGGGTCTAAAAGTGTACGATACTCCGGGGCAGCTTGGAATAACAGACTTTCACCATTTTGCCCGGGGAGTGTCTCCCACTACCGATGAAGAGATGTGGGCTCTCATGACCAGCGACCAGGATGAGAGCGTTCTTGACTCACTTTCTTGGTATTTTCATGGTGATGACCATCGCATTGATTACACGGGCGAAGATTCACTTAGCTCGTTTTACCCGCAGTGGTATGATGAGGAAAGTGGTGTTGACCTGGAGGGTGACGGCATCAATTTTATCGTCTCCACCGGGCCGTTTACATTGAAGGCGGACTCCACGGTGACACTCTCTTTGGGACTTGTAATGGGTGATGGTGGTGAGGTTCCAGATCAGGCCGACACCACCGATCTCATGAACAATGTCCGTATGGCCAACGATATGTATAAACTCTACTTCCAGGGTTCGGGTCCACCAGATCCACCGGATGTTGAAGCTGTGGCAGGAGATGAACACGTAACACTCTACTGGACTTCTGAACCGTCAGAGAGTTCTGTAGATGTTCTCACTGAAAAAATGGATTTTGAGGGCTATAAAGTTTTCCGCAGTACCGATCAGGGTGTTACGTGGGGAGAAGTGGTGACCAATGCCCATGGGATTCCTGTAGGCTGGGAACCCATTGCTACATTTGACTATTCTCTTAACGATGATACGCTACGCTATGGTGTTGATGTGTCGGGTATCGATCCCGCTTTCCCACAGTACCTTGGCACCAATTCTGGGTTGGCACACACGTTTATGGATTCCAATCTCATCAACGGCCTGGAGTACTGGTACTGTGTCAGCGCCTTTGACCGCGGCAACCAAAATCCTGACAGCCTGGAACAGTCGTATCTCTATCCTTTGGGTGCTTCTGATCTTGAGCCTCATACTGTATCTGTAGTGCCAGGGAAGTCAGCAACCAATTTAACAGAATCCGCCGTAACAGAAGGGCAGCTGGAGCCTATAGGAGGTTTGTGTGGTGGTGTTGTGAGTGTGGAATTGGTGGATCCTTCCGCTATTACAGGGCACGGATATAAGGTCACGTTCGGAGACAGTATTGAGACCGTAACAGCGGAAGGCGATACAATTCTCGACATCAGTTTTACACTTGTGGATACAACAGAAAATGATACACTTTACCACAATCAGCAGCTTTCAGATGACTCAGGTGATAATCTCCCAGTGGTGGATGGTTTCCGTTTGACCGTGCAAAATACGCCCACCGGTGTAGAGTTCATTGGCTGGACAAATGTTGTGGAAGACACCTCAACGTTTGACTGGCGGACGGAGAGCAGGCGACCTGATCTAGTCCCCAGTGGTCAAGCATACGGGAACGTAATTGAGACATTTGATGATTTTCGTATCACGATTGACACCACTTCTTCCGGGGGGCTGGAAGCAGGTTGGTGGGACCTCTTCCAAGGTGTATGGGGAAATGATCTGGGGTTCGATTCAACTATTCAGTTGCCCCTAAAGGTGGAGATCGTTACCGATACGCTGAACCCCGTAGATATCTCTGATCATACCATCTTAGGCGAATTTTACATGGATGCCCCGTGGGAAGAATACAGGAAATACTATTACAGTCCGTTGGGCTGGGATCTGGAACCCGGCGGTGCTGGATTCACCCCCGGCAGTCCCGGATGGTATGAATTACACATTGATATCCTCATTTTATCGGATGAAGACAATAGTGGCAATTATCTCTATCTGCTAACCAATAACACTCCCGATGTTTATGTTAATGCGGATGGAGATTCGGTTTTTCAGGATGCTATCACACCATCACACGGCGATCAATTCACTATCACAACGTACAAACCGTTCCAGCAGAAGATTTCCTATGCGTTTGGTACTACTGCCGGTGAAATTACCGACGTAGGTAATTCACTGGATAGCGTCCGAGTCGTGCCTGATCCCTATGTGGTAACCAATGTGTGGGAGATGAGCGAGTTTGGCAAAAAGCTTAAATTCAAGAATCTCCCAGATGAGTGTACAATCAAAATCTACACTCTTATAGGAGAACATATCGCCACAGTACAGCATGACTCCGACGTAGGTTATGAGTTCTGGGATATGCGGACGAGGAATGACCAATTCATCGCTCCGGGTGTCTATCTTTATCACGCCGAAACTCAAGATGGTGATGAAGCCCTAGGAAGGTTTCTGGTGATTAAATGAGACGCTTGCTGATTGTATTACTGTCTTTTTCTTCTGTCGCTTTTGGTGAGTTTGACAAGGTTGGGACCACCACAGCTCAATTTCTGAAGATGGGTGTAGGTGCCAGGGCTCGGGGTATGGGAGGCAGCTTTGTAGCTCTGGCGGACGACGGGACAGCTCACTACTGGAATCCGGCCGGCATGGTTGCAACACAGGGAATTTCTTCCACATTCAGCCATACTGACTGGGCATTGGACATTACCCACGAGTTTGTTAGTGTAACTCTCCCTAGGGGGCAGGCAGGTGTTTTTGGTGTTTCCATTTCGGCACTGACTATGGATGAGAAGGAAGTTACTACTGTAATTGAGCAGGATGGCAATGGGCTTTACTACAATGTGATGGATATGGCACTAGCCGCCAGCTATGCTCGGCGCATGAGTGATCGTCTTTCTTACGGAATGACTCTCAAATATATTCATCTGGTGGCGTACAATGAGATCGCCCAGACTTTTGCCATTGATTTAGGATCCATCCTGCAGACTGATTTCTACGGCATGAAGATTGGTATGGCACTCTCAAACTTTGGCGGCGAACCGAAATACTCCGGCCGCGACTTGCTGCATCCTGTTGATGTGGAGAATGATGTGGATGGAAATGTTACCACTGAAGCTGAATTGAAAACGGAGTCGTGGCCACTGCCGCTCATGATCCGTATCGGAGTCGCCATGGATGTGATAGGGCAGGGAGACGCTATCCTTCCCAGCGGTTCCAGTAGGCTGACTATTGCTCTGGATGCTGAACACCCCAACGATGCACCTGAACACGTTAATTTGGGAGTAGAATTCGCTTTTCATGAAATGTTCTTCCTACGCGGAGGCTACCGGTTTAACTATGATCTGGAAAAGTTCACAGTAGGGGCGGGCATGAAACTACCATTGGCTAGCATGGTGGCCACAATAGACTATGCTGTAATGCCGTTTGGACCATTTGGAACAACGTCATTCATTTCCATCGGGGTTTTCCTGAAGTAGATAACATAAAAATATTTTTTTCTCTGGAGGATAGCAAAGTGGCCAAATTTAGACGAACTATAATGATGTTGTCATTAGGCGTGTGGTGTCTTCCTCTCGCAGCTGGTCCTAGCGGGAAAGAGCTCCCCATAACACCGGTACCCGGATTGCCGAAAGCCGCCGAAGCCTACTATTCACCAGATGGAAAAAGTCTTATCTGCAACGCCAAAGTGCAAGCGGATGATGATGTTCATCATGTTTACGTAGCCAATATTGACGGCACCGATATCCGTCGTATCAATGACCGTGGTGAAGATGCCTGCTCATATTTCTTTCCTTCTGGAAATAGAATTATCTGGACGTCCACCCGGGATTACCCCGATATGCCAGTAGGCAACTGGTCACTGCCGACCATCTATCCCCAAGGCGCTGAGCTGTACGTCAGTGATCTTGACGGAACAAATATTCAACGGTTGACACATAACAAGTACTACGATGCGGAGGTCTCTGTTTCGCCGGATGGCAAGTGGATTCTTTTTACCCGGCAGATTGACGGCAATCTGGATCTGTGGCGGATGCGGATCGATGGGACGGGTGAATTCCAAGTTACCCATACGGACGATTGGCAGGAGGGTGGTTCGTTCTACATGCCCGATAGCGAAACAATTCTCTACAGGGCATGGAAAAAGGAATTCGATGATTCGCGGGGAAAACCGATGACTATCTATACCATTAAGCACGATGGTACAGATCTAAAACAAATCACATTTGAAGACGACAAGACAAACTGGGCCCCTCATCCGGGCCCCGATGGAAACCACTTTGTGTTTGTAAAGGTTGAACCGCCGCACAATTTTGAGATTTATATGATGAATATCGAAACGAAGAAGCAAACCCGCCTTACTTACAGCGATGCTTTCGATGGTTTTCCAGTTATCTCTCCGGACGGAAAAAGTGTGCTGTTTAGTTCCAGCCGAGATGCCGCACCCGGTGAGCGATCACTGAGCCTGTTCATTATGGATATCAGTTCACTGATGGAATAAAGTATTCTCAGCTCTAACTGATTTTGTAACCTGCAGACATAATACCATTTAGCGTAAATTCCCTGTACCATGAAAATTTTTGTTACTGGCGCTTCAGGTTTTGTAGGAGGTTATGTTTTGGAAGTCCTTCAGAATGCAGGTCATCACATTACAGTACTGGTACGGCCGGGAAGTGAACACAAACTCCCCGCTGATTTTTCAGGGGAAATTATTTCCGGCAATGTTTTTGACTTTTCCTTCCCCCCACAATCTGATGCTGTAGTCCACCTGATCGGTATTCTACGTCCCAACTTTTGGCGCGGGGACACCTTTGAGAAACTTCACTTTTGTGCTACAAAGGTTGTTGTGGACGGGGCCGTGACCGCCGGTGCCAAGAGATTCCTAACGGTGAGTGCCAATGGAGTGAAGCCACATGGCACAGCATATCAGCGGACAAAGTACATGGCTGAGCAGTATCTTCGCAACAGCGGTTTGGAGTGGACCATCTTCCGCCCATCGGTGCTCTTTGGTGATCCGGCCCATCCCAGCGGAGACGTGGGGAAGCCTGAGTTCAGTTCCCTTCTTTACAGACAGCTGGTGAAGCTGCCACTTCCGGCTCCTATGTTTTACCCTGGAATGGCAATCAGGCAAGCGGGTAGGTTCAAACTACAGCCGGCTTATGTGGGTGATTTAGCAAAAGGGATTGCTGCGGCTCTCATAAACGATCCTTCGGCTGGGAAAGTATATCATATGGGCGGTCCGGAAAAGCTAATGTGGCGGGAAATAATTGATACTATTACTTCAGCTGTGGGGAAACGCCGCAAATGGAAAATTCCCGTGCCTACCTGGGGAATTGGAGCAATAGCAACTCTGCTGGGGTGGCTGCCGTTCTTTCCCATCACCCGGGACCAGATCACCATGCTGATGGAGGGGAATACGTGCGATGGGAGTGATTTCTACAAAGAGTTTGATATAGAGCCCACGGTTTTCACTCCTAAGAACCTGGACTATCTGCGTTAGAGAAAAAGTTAGGGCTACATTTCTCCAGCGCCAATAGTTCCGTGACCATCATCTATCCAATTCCCGACGAATTCATGAACTTTCTGCAGATCTTCCAGTCCACAGATTAAAACAACCATATCTTGCTCCTCTCCGGCTTGATCTACCAGATAGTCCGGGAGAATTCCTTCAATCCTGAAACCGAGCTGCTCATACATTTCGATTACTTCTTTTTGAGGCCGCATTAGCTTGGTGATTATGTGCTTCAGCTGACGTTCTTTGGCAACTTCATATAGATCGGACACTAGAACTGCCCCCACATCAGAATCCCTGTAAGCTTTAGGGATGAGCAGGCGAAGGTATCCGATTCCGCCCTTCCATTCTTCTGTAGAGATTTCAAGTGAAGCGTCACCAACCACATCCTTACCTATGATAGCTATCCGGCGGATAATGATTCCAGATTGTGTAGCCTCAATCCGTTTCTTGACGTGCTTAATATCGGCTACATCGCTACGCAGATAACGGCGTTCTTTCTCTGATAAAGAGAGGAAGAATTCATGGGAAAGCTCCACATCATCCATGGTCAAGTTGCGAACAACAAGTTCTCGTTTGTCACGAAGCGTGTAAGTGTTTTTCATCAAACCCTCCTTAGCGTTTATCCAATGATCAGGTCGATAAGTTCTACAATGTCAAAAACGTCAATAATTCCATCTTGGTTCATATCGGCTAGGTACACCTGTTGTTCAGATAACGATTCTGTTGCAAGCATGTGGTTCACAATTTCGACAACATCAAGGACGTTCAGGGTTCCGTCCATATTCACATCACCGGAGATGAATCCGGCTATGTGGAACGAATAGTAACCAGCAATGGGGAGTGTCTCTGCCCGCCCGGAGTAGTCAGCAGCGTGGATGTAATAACTGATTTCCATGTCCGATGGCTGTCCCGGAATATAGGCATCGTAACAATCTGGTATATCCTCTGGACAAACATTCATAAGTATACTTTCATAATCGTTCATTGAACCGTTTTTCCAAAAAACCTTTAATTCTTCAAAAACCAGTCCTGTTTCACTTAAATCATCAATAATTGTAACTATCCGGTAATCATTAAGCGGGGTATCCTGATTATTAATCGGGTTGTGGAACATCTGCAGCATCTCCAGATCGGGAATCCCCTTGGCCCGGCAATGGATGGCGTCTGAGGAAAGCCAGTCGCCCGTGACAGGTAAAATCTCATAGCCTGGTAGAGCTTCTTGATACACCTCCAGCGCCTCATCATCCCAGGAGCTGTTCACGATAGGGACAAAAACTTTCTCGTTAAGAATCAGGGAGTTAGTATATGGCTGATTGTTGGGTGTATATACACGGTACATTTCCCACGGCTCCCCAAAGTCATTAACCTGGCTTTCAAAGTATTCCACTACTTCTTCGATTTCATCATATTGGCTATGACTCTCTGGTACCTCTCGGAGAAGAAGTTTTGTTGGAGATAAGAATTTTCCCCAGCAGTCGATATGTTCGATATACTCTCCATTAGGATCGTCCACCACGTGGTATGTGTCGATGCCGTAGTATGCTTCCATGATATCGTTTACTTCACTATCAGGGATTTCATTTTCGCTGTAAACAAGAGAAGTAGAAGCCGAATTTCCGTAGCTGTCCGTCATGTAGTTTCCGCCGGCATGAACCAGGTCTGTGGCAAAATAGGGTGTGTTCAAATAGTCACTCATTTTGGCAGGCGCATCGTTGTCATTGGGCCGGGGCCGGTTGTAGGTAAAGTCCACGACGGAGACATTCCGATCTCCGTCAACCACCCACCAGGGGCCGTAATCTCGCGTCCAGTAACTGTCCGTGGATCCCAAAATGAATTCCACACTGTCCATATTGACTCCGGCGTTTTCAAAGCTTGTAGTAGCAGAGTTTTCCAGACTTGCACTCACAAGGCAGTAAACGATAACGTCTTCCGCCATTTCCTTAACAATGGACGTAGAAATGCCCAGGGGATAGCGGATCAGAACGCCTTGCATACGTTCATGCTCTCCTATGTTTCGGATAGGTTCCGGTGGTGGATCTGTTTCCCGGGCATATTCTTTGATTAGGTGGCGATTTTCCCATTCCCATTCGGTAAAACCGATGGGGAGTTCTTTCTCTGATTGCGCCCATAAAGAGGCTACAAAAGAAAGCAAGAGAGAAATAGTTGGTGCAAGTCTCTTCATTAACAAAACTTAACCACAACAGGGGGTACAAGCCAAGATTCTATCGGGAGGTGTGATCTCCCGCAATCTTAAGAATCCCCTTCTCTAAAACCTATTCGGTCGAAGGGATTAACAACGCTGGAGATCATATTGTTCAGATGCGCGCTGATACGCTTTAGATAGCGGGCATAGAGGGCCAGGGCGGCTGAATCTCCAGATGAAATTTCCCCAACTGTTCCTTTCACCAGCTCATCATCAATTTGGTCGCAAACGGCGCTTATTTCTTCTTTGAACGTCCTCATCATGGTACTGGCTTTTTCCACATCCTGATTCTTAAGTCCGTTTATAGTTTCATTAAAACGTTCCTTGATTTCTTCCTCGATTCCAGCTAGAGATTCTTCATAGGCTGGTACAGACAGGTGCTGGGGATGGACTTCAGCAAGATCGAGAATGTTTTTACAGTAATCGCCAATACGCTCGATGTCTATTACAATACTAACCAGAGCCATGCCGCTTGGCAGTACGGTTGGTCCCTGCAGTGTGCAGTGTGTCATTACTTTGCGCCTTACATTGCGTTCGTATTCGTTGACCTTTTTGTCTTTACGGCGAATTTCCTGATTAACTACGGTATCATCACTTTCTCGCAAGATACGGATTGCCTCGAGGAACATTTCCTGGGCGATCTCCAGCATCGCGAAAGATTCTTCCCACGCCTCGACAAGCAGGTTGTCGGATTTCCACAGGTTAGTTAATTCTTTCCACATTTGTTATCTCCTTTTTAAAGTTAGCACTAACTGTTTTAGAAATGAAGTATCTCATGACTTAGACAAGGAATATCAGGGCTATGGGTACAAAATATAGAAGGATGTAAACAACTGTAAAAACCACCAGGTTTCTAGTTGATTTGCTGGCCCTTTCACCCACATACTCAGCAAGTCCTATAGGAATAAATTTCAACGGATAGAAAATTAGAATACCAAAAACATTGAAGACAAGATGTGAAAATGCAACTGTGATAGCCACCTCATTTTGAGTGGCCATGGCGGCTAGTATTGCAGTTACTGTAGTTCCAATATTTGCCCCCAGTGTGTAAGGAAAGATTTGTCTTATGGCTACCAGGCCGGCCCCTGCAAGTGGGATGATGAGTGATGTGGTCACTGAACTGCTTTGCACAACGGCTGTCATAAGAATCCCCAGTAAAAATCCCAGCACATCGTTCCGAAAGAGATAGCGGTCAATTATTATTTCAATCCGTGTTAATACAAGCGACCGTATCGATTTAATCAAAAATATCAAAGCAGTAAACATTAAGATAATAGAAAAAATCATCATGAGGATTTCCATGTAAGGGAGAAATGCAAACAACACATGGAGAAACGTAATAACGGGTTCAAGAATATATTTTAGGGGATTAAACAGCTTTAAACCACCTGCCCCGAAAAACCCATTCCCCAACAAGATTGCAGTATCTTCGATAAAGTGAAATTTGAGTTCCAGGGGGAACAATACAATCACCACGCAAATATTAAAAAAATCGTGTACGATGCCTGCGGAAAAAGCTCTTTTAAACTCAATCCGATTTGATATGTGTCCAAGAGAGACCAGTGTGTTCGTTATTGTAGTCCCGATATTTGCGCCCATAATAATGGGTATAGCCCCACTAAGCTCCAAGATACCCCCAGCAACCAGTCCTACAACGATGGAAGTGGTTGTTGAGGAACTCTGGATTAGACTTGTGGCCACAATACCGATAATCAACCCGGCGAAAGGATTGGAGGTCATTTCGATCATGGCTTCGGCAAAATCCTGGCCGAAAAGCTTGAATGAGTGACCCAGCAGTTTGATACTTAAAAGAAATAGGTAAGTCGCAGCAATTATGGTTATTGCTTTTAACAGCTTTGATTTTGTGCTATTACTCATTTTATGGAAAGGAAGAGTTGATCACTGATACACAACAGTGAAATATTGACAGAAAGATTTTCCAGGCACGTTTTATCTTGTATTTGCCAGCACAACCTGCAATTTGAAAAAGAACGTTAAGCTATTTTGTTAGATAATTCAAATAACAAAACCACAACATTGAATACTGTGGAGTAATCCGCAGCCCCGAATTAAATTGTTACATGCCTGCTAAGGATATAATCATTTTGATCGGGAAGCGGCTCCAGGAACGCCTTCCAGGTCTGGAAGCCCAGATCAGGATGGCCCCCTCAAAGCGTTTTGCTATTCCAGATACTCCTGATCCGCTTTTATCGGCAGCGGTACTCATTCTTCTTTTTCCCGATGATGAAAGTTGGCGATTCTTTTTAACTGAGAGAACACACGGGGTTGAACATCATCAGGGACAGATATCCCTTCCCGGCGGCGCCCGGGAAAAAGATGAGTCCTTAGAAGAAGCCGCCATCCGAGAAACACAGGAAGAGATGGGTATCTCTGAAACTCCCAAAATTATCGGGCAGCTGTCGAAGCTGCACATTCCAGTGAGTGGATTTGAGGTATCACCGTTTGTAGGGTGGCTCTTAGCCCGTCCAGAGGTGGAACCGAACAATGTTGAAGTTGCACGGGTACATGAGGTGACTCTTGCAGATTTCTTGGCAACTGAGTGTCACAAGTGGGAGAAACGGACATTCAGGAGTATTGAGATTGATGTGCCTTACTTTGAGCTGGACGGAGTGAAGGTCTGGGGGGCTACCGCCATGATCTTGAGCGAATTTCGACAGGTGCTGCAGGAAGCGTTAACCGAGTTAAGGGCTGGGATGGGATAATATGGACTATCCAAAACTGGCTTTTGGTAAATTCAGCCATATATGAGCAGTCGTGAACATATTAAAAATGATCTTTTAGAAAGAAAGATCAGCGCCATCATCAGAACGGATAATCAAAAAGTAGCTGAGCAGGCCATGCAGACCGCGGTGGACGGTGGATTTAGAGTTGTGGAATTCACGCTTACCACACCTGGAGCGCTAAAGCTGATTACCCAATTCAGAAAAAATGATGACCTAATAGTCGGTGCAGGTACCGTTATGTCACCTGCCCTCGCACAAGAAGCAGTGGGTGCCGGAGCTCAATTCTTGGTTTCACCAGTTTGCAACATACATGTGATACAAGAGGCGGTAAAACTGGATGTGGTCAGCATTCCGGGGACATTCACTGCCACAGAAATGGAAACTGCATATCAGGCAGGTGCTGATTTTGTGAAACTGTTCCCTGCTCCGGCAAATGTGGCAGAATACATCCGATTTATTCTAGCCCCCCAACCTTATCTCAAAATTTT
>Ga0208894_1000185_pt1 | contig 54081 bp, 39 predicted proteins | sample ETNtaG_12_FD_185752 | JGI IMG/M metagenome (GOLD analysis project Ga0208894, IMG submission 185752) | Marine microbial and viral communities from oxygen minimum zone, Eastern Pacific Ocean - ETNP201306SV49 (SPAdes) (version 2) | ecosystem: Environmental > Aquatic > Marine > Oceanic ...
CTCTAACTGAGTATGACGCGATAATCACTAGTGGAGGAGTGAGTATGGGGGATTGGGACTTGGTTCGTAAATTGATGGAGGATGAAGGCAATATACACTTCTGGAGAATGAAAGTTAGACCGGGCGGCCCTCCTTTGTTTGGTACATGGAAGGGTACACCTCTAATCGGCCTACCAGGAAACCCAGTCAGTAGCCAAGTTGTATTCCATATCCTCGTAGCCCCTTGGATTCAACACTCCTTGCAAACACACCCTGAATTAGGGCCAAGCCTCTCTGACAAAGTAAGAGTCCACCTCAAGAATCCTCTTCGAGGAGCCCCCTCAAAACTATGTCTTAGACGAATCAAAATATCAACAGAAGGCAACGATCTAGTTGCCGAATCTCACACTCATCAAGGTAGTGGCAATCTTCACAGTATGGTTGCGCATAACGGCCTGACATTACTCCCACCCGATACTGATGGAAAAGTAGGGGATGTTATCGATGCACTCTGGCTTCGATAGAGATTATTCTTTGAATTTCCCAGAATCTGTTCTACCTAGCGCCCCAGCTCCCCCAAGCGCCGCAAGCCCAAAGCAACCCTGACATAACATTTCACCGGGCAGATTTGCAAGTTCATCACCCCCGTAAAATAACACTAGTAATAATATGATAATTCCCCCCAAAACGACAATGCCTCCCTTGCCATTTTTTGTGTCCAATTCGGCCTCCTCTTCCACCTCCACCTCATCACTCCACCAAACAGTATGTCCAGTAAAATCACCCATGAGTTTGGCCTGTAATACCTCGAATGCGTCTTCTATCGGCATCGCTCTACTCTCAATCATTTCCTTGTTATCCCAATGCTCGAGCTCACCCTTTTTGATGGCGTATTGTACGAATTCATCTTCATCTATACCAAGGTCGACAATCCAGAATTTTTTGGCCTCTTTTAGAAGAGGAAATAGTTGATCTATGGATTTGGAATCAATAGTCTGCTTTTCCCCATCTATATCGTATCTAAATACTGAATCCCCTTCAGCAATTAATCTTTTTCTTTGTTCTCTCATTATAGGAATAACCAAGTCACGGTGTTTGTAACATACGGATTTTTTGTACATGACGGTTCTTTTGCAAGCGAGTATGCGGCAAGTACCTCCTACAGCCATGCCCCAATCCGGGCGTGACAAGGCATCAATGTTGTTCCAGCACCACCAATCGACAATATTACTCTCATACAATACATGAGTTCAAGGACAGCCTAGTTCACGGAGAGCCTGCATAGGGGGGCTAAATCTGGCACGCGGTAAGAAGAATGGCGCGGCCGAAGACGGCTGGATAGTTGTCAAGGGCGCGCGAACCCACAATCTTCGAGACATTGACGTAAAGATTCCACGCGGCCAATTCGTAGTAATCTCAGGTGTATCAGGTAGTGGCAAGTCAAGTCTCGCTTTCGATACACTCTACGCAGAAGGGCAGCGCCGATACGTCGAATCCTTGTCTTCCTACGCCCGACAATTTCTAGGACAAATGAAGAAGCCCGATTGTGATAGTATTGAGGGCCTTTCTCCCGCAATCAGTATCGATCAGAAGCAAGGTAGTCACAACCCCCGTTCCACAGTAGCTACAGTTACTGAAATCATGGATTATCTTCGCCTTCTTTGGGCACGCACCGGCCTCCCCCATTGTCCAGATTGTGGACGTGAAGTAACTCGCCGTACAGTTCAGGAAATCGTTGACGATGTATTGTGGCGCTTCGAAGGACATGCAATCGCTCTTTGGTCTCCGGCAATCCGCAATCGAAAAGGAACACATGCTGATTTATTCAAGGCATTAGTCGAACAAGGGTACCTGAACGGCAGAGTAAACGGCCGTGAAGCAGATTTTGAAAACCCACCAATATTGGAAAAGAATCTGCGCCATGATGTAGATGTAAGAATCGATAGATTACGCCTCTCTCGTACTCACAAACAACGCTTGACTGAGGCGGTATCTGAAGGAATGCGCCTCGGGGGCGGGGCGATTGCAGTCGAAAGCCTCGAAGCCCCTCTAGCGAGTTCTAAAGAAGAGGCAAAAGAGCAGAAATTCAAGACCCAAATTGGTGAGACCGTTGCCTATACAGAAGAGTTTGCTTGCCCCGAACACGGCTCCTTCTTACCCGAAATGAGCCCTCGGGTATTTTCCTTCAATAATCCACTAGGGGCGTGCCCCGCCTGTCAAGGATTAGGGGTGCAACGTGAATTTTCACCCGACCTTGTAATCGATCGCCTTGCAACCGTTTCAGAAGGCTGCATCCGTCCATTTCGAACTTCGATGATGTCGGGTTGGTACAAGAAACAAATGATGCAAGTATGCGAGCATTATGGCCATCCAATTGACGTACCATTTGGTGAATTAGATGATGATGCCAAAGACGTTCTATTGTATGGAAGTGGTAGCACTGCAATCAGTTTCGAATTTTCTTCAGAAAAAGGCTCAACCTACAATATGCACAGGCCGTGGGAAGGGGTATTCAATCGAATTCGAAGAACCTATACAGAGACCACATCGGACAGAACAAGATCCCGATTAGCATCCTACATGACCGACGAACACTGTATGGAATGTAATGGTCGCAAACTGAACCGTGCCGTAAGTGGGGTGACAGTAGGCGGCGTCTCTCTTCCTGATTTTTCTCAAGGAAGTGTCCTCGAAGCACTCGCAGTAGTCCAATTATGGCGTCTAAATAATCTAGATGACACTTGGGATAAACTAGAGAGGGACCCACCATCAACACCCTTAGTTAAAGCCTGCCAACATCTAGATGAACGCAGTCTATTCATTGGCCGAGAAGTCATCAAAGAGATTGAATCGCGCCTACGTTTCCTCGCTCTTGTGGGCCTTGACTACCTAACTCTCGATAGACGTGCTAGCACACTTTCAGGAGGCGAATCTCAACGAATCAGACTCGCCACACAAATAGGCACTCGACTTACAGGGGTAATGTATGTTCTCGATGAACCGAGTATTGGTTTGCACCCACGGGATAACGACAGGCTCCTCGAAACTCTCCGTGAATTGACAGAACTTGGCAATACATTGCTTGTTGTCGAGCATGACGAAGCCACACTACGCCAAGCCGATTGGTTAGTTGACATGGGAATTGGTGCCGGGCGTGACGGAGGAGATGTAGTAGTCAACGGCTCTCTGAAAGATCTTCTCAAATCGAAAGACAGCATTACTGGAGCTTACTTATCTGGGCGTAGTGAAATACCTCTTCCTACAGATAGAGTGGAACCTTCTGAAGATAGACAACTAACAATATTAGGAGCGCGACAAAACAATCTCGCAGACTTAGAAGTCAACATCCCATTAGGTTGTATGATTGCAGTTACGGGAGTTTCCGGTTCCGGCAAATCTTCTTTGATCACAGAAACATTAGCCCCCGCGTTGTTGAGAGAGTTACACGGTGCCGACACAACACCTGGGAGCCACGATAGGATAGAAGGAATCGAACACATTGACAAGACGATAGTTATCGATCAATCTCCAATCGGCCGCACCCCCCGTTCTAATTCCGCCACATATTCAGGAGCGTTTACTCCAATCCGTACGTTACTATCTGAAACAAAATTAGCTAAAGAAAGAGGCTACCAACCAGGCCATTTCTCTTTCAATGTCAAAGGGGGTAGGTGTGAGGCATGCAAAGGAGCAGGCTCGATCAAACTCGAAATGAACTTCCTCCCCGACGTGTGGGTTACTTGTGATATATGTAAAGGAAAGAGATATACTCGTGAAACTCTAGAGGTAAAATGGAAAGGAAAAACCATCCATGATATTCTTGAAATGCCAATCGAAGAAGCATGCGATTTCTTTGCCAACCAACGACGAATCCATCGTATTCTTTCAACTCTGAAAGACGTAGGCCTTGGTTACATTCGCCTCGGGCAGCCCGCGACAACACTTTCTGGCGGAGAGGCGCAACGAGTCAAGTTAGCATCAGAATTACATCGGCCCGCACGAAAACACACAGTCTACATTCTAGATGAACCAACAACAGGCCTTTCCATGGCCGACATCCATCAATTGATTGATGTATTACTCAGACTAAGACGCAATGGTCATACAGTAATCATAATCGAACACCATCTTGATGTAATCAAATGTGCCGATTGGGTACTCGATTTAGGCCCAGAGGGGGGTGAGCACGGCGGTTCGATAGTGGCCGAAGGTACGCCATCCGATGTCGCCGCCAATTCATCCAGCTATACTGGGCAACATCTCAAACACCTAGTTTGAGGCCAAGCATTGAGAAGGCTCGGCTTATTCCGGGTTACAATGTACCGTTCTGGAAACCCCGCACTTTCCGATTCGACTTTTGAAAAATCAAACTACGAAGACTCATCTTGGTGGGATGACAATTCCAGCCGAATGAGTATGGAAGGAACCGCTGAAAAGACAGGAATTCTATTGATTATCACAACCACTCTAGCAATTGCAACCTATCTATTCATGCCCGCTCTGATGATAATTGGCTTCATTGGCGGCTTTGTTACCGCAATGATAGTGATTTTTTCTGGTTCTAATAGCCCTGTATTGATTTGTACTTATGCAGCGTTTGAGGGTCTGGCATTAGGGGGTTTCACATTATTCATTGAAGCGTATGCTGGATATCCTGGGATGGGAATACTTGCAGCAGCCCTGACATTCCTTATTCTTGCAGCGATGCTCGTAATTTATCGAGCAAATCTAATCCAATGGGATCGTAATCTCGCAATCGCAGTATCTTCTGCTTTGCTTGCGATAGTACTAATTTATCTGATTTCTTTTATTGGAATTTTCTTAGGTTTCGAAGTCCCCTATATTCACGGAAGTGGGCCTATAGGAATTGGTTTCTCTCTCTTCGTCATAGGAATAGGTGCCCTTTGCCTAGTCGCCGACTTTGATTTCATTGAGAAAGGAGTTGAGAGAGGCGCCCCCAAACAACTCGAGTGGCGAGCAGCTTTCGGTTTAATGGTCACACTAGTGTGGCTATATATGGAAATTCTCAAACTTCTTGCAAAATTGTCAAGGCGTTGAGAGAATGGAAATTGAACCAATCCTCACCCTCGCCTTAGCCGGCGCTACATTGGGTGTTGTAGAGGGAGTTAAACCAGGGCCGCTGTTGACAATGGTATTCCGAGAAACGCTTTCTGGAGGCTTCAAGGCAGGTTTGTGGACTGCAGCAGCACCAATTTTTACCGATGGGCCACTAATCATAGTCAGTCTATTAGCAGCCGGTTGGTTAGCCACAAATCCTCTTGCATTACTAATTATTTCAGCTGCAGGAGCAATTTTCCTAGCAAAAATGGGTGTTGATTGTTTCAGTATAGAACCCCCCAATCCCGAAGCAGAATCAACCAACACAGCCGATTCCTTCAAACGAGGTATTTTGACAAATTTACTGAACCCAAATGTGTACGTATTTTGGTTTCTCATCGGCGGCCCGCTAATGGCTCTATATGTTGAAGTTGAACCACTGGCGCCAATTGCGTACGCCCTAACTTTCCTTATTTCTATCATTCTTACAAAAACAATATTCGCCTATTCCCTAGATAGAATGAGCGGAAATATCTCTCACAAAGGATATCGAACAGCCCTCAACATATGTGGTATTCTGATGATAGGATTCGCAGCAGCATACACCTACCAAGCGTATGATTTGCTTGGCCAAATTTAGGCTGTAGTATTTCCAATTGAACCAACTAGAGTAGACGGACCGCCTTCTGGAATAGGAGTTAGTGGAGCGACAGGCCCCCTCAGGCTAGGCCCAACAGAAAAGGTGGCGAAAATACCCTCATCTACTATGTTGTGAGAAAGACCGAACCAAACTCTTCCGTGCTGATCGACCAACACATCAATGAAATCTCCAAAGCCACCACATCTATCATATCCACAATCGGTTTTTGCGTTTTCTAAGGGATCATTGACATCATTAATCTGCACAGTTGTCATCAATGGCATCGGGCCGAAAGAATCAGTCATCACAGTCAGGTAAGCATCCCACGTAGATCCTTCATTTGAAGTTCCAATGTAAGCGAAAACCACCCGTCCTTCATCTCCTGCTGCTACTGCTGGAAACCCAGTTCCATCCAAACCAGCAGGGGGAGCGATCATTATCGGATCTGACCAAGTATCGCCCTCATCTCTTGAGTAAGAATAGTAGGGCATGTCATCAAGCCCCATCCACATTGCATGCAGATTATTCTCAGAATCTGGATGAATCTGCGCTTCCTCAGCATTCCATGTATCGGCAGTACCAGTCTCTTCAGTAGGTAACCGATGTTCAGTCCAAGTCAAGCCACCGTTTGTTGAACGATAAATCGAATACCCTTCTCCATCACAACTAGGATTCCCACGGTAGAAGTTTCCATCATTCGCTCCAATCATATGCCCAGTCAATCCACCACTGTTACAGTTTGTCGGCGCACCAGGTACTTCCGGTCCCCATGTTGCACCGCCGTCTTGACTAGTTGAGCAGATGGGGTATGGATAGTTTCCATTAACACAGAAAACCCACGTTGTAGGATGGAGGAGTGCCGAGTAAGGCGAGGAAGCAATAGTTTGGTGATCTTGTACAGACCAACCAGTGGCTACAGATGATGGACTCCAGGAACTACCTTCATTATCTGACCATTCAACAGTCATTCCCAATAGAGCATGCATATCGAATTTCATGATACGATCAGTCCACGGGTCAACGTAGACATAAGGGTCATTCGAATTGGCGACAGGAAGTAGCGGGGGGTCGTACACATCAACACAAGTATAGGACACATTACCAACCATTCCAATTAATCCAGAACACTGTACAATAGCAGTAGCACCACTTTGCCCGTTACCCCAGCTAGAAATGTAGAGATTATCCGCCGAAGTGATCCCAATAGTGGGCTCAAAGGTTGACATTCCTATGCTGTAGTAGGTTCCTTTTGCACAGAAAGGCGAATTGTTCTCTATGAGCACATCAGTTCCATTATACAAACTGGAGGAATTCATCGCATTGGTTGCATTGGCGTAATGATACCAAGTAGTGGAGGGCACCCCCTCATCACAAAGTGAAGAAAACACACTATCTTCTACTTCAGGACCCTCATCTCCACTACCGAAACACCCAGTCAAAGTGGGAGCAATAATGAGAATTGCCACACATACGACTACGGTGCGCATGAATCGGCGACTTGTCTTTGTTTTTTCACATGCTCGCATACTCACATCTTGAGAGTGGAGTTCCCTCCAACAGGAAGTTCGGGTAATTGAGTAAACTCACCATAGAGTGAGGGGCCAGTCATCAAAGTCCCAATCACAGCTTCACCAGTACCTGCTGCATTGTGTGCTAATGCAATCCAAGGTCGCCCTTCGTCATCCAACTCAACATCAATAAAATCTCCAAAACCACCACAACGAACATTCCCGCAGTCAGAAGTGATATCAAGAGGATCTCCAGGCAAATTCACAACAACGCTAGTAATCAATGGAGCATCGGCGAATGAATCAGTCATAATCGCCATGTAACCCCCCCACCCACAATAATCTCCAGTAGTGTTGTCGGTATCTCCACAATCATTCATTTCTCCGATGTAACCTAGAACCACCCTTCCTTCATCACCAGCGAAGACAGTAGGAAATCCAGTTTCTTTTACTCCAGGGGCGCCCACCATAATTGGAGTACTCCACGAAAGCCCTTGATCTCTAGAGTAGGAATACCAAGGCATCATATCTGTAGATATCCAAGTTGCGTGAACATTACCACCTTCATCTACTGCAACGGCTACTTCGTGTGAATGCCAACCTTGCTGCATCCCCACTTCTGTTGTGATGGTATGTTCACTCCATGTGTATCCTCCATCATGGGAGGCATACACCGCAGGCCCTTCACAAGAGGGATTTCCTCGATAGATAGAGCCATCAGACCCTCCAGCTACATGACCATGAAGGCCCGAGCATTGATTTCCAAAACTCTCAGTCGGGTACCCAATTCGCTGAGGGTCCCAACTATGGCCACCATCTAAGGATCTAGAGCACTGAGCACCCAATGCAGGAGACCCTGTATTGATACAGTAAACATAGACAACATCTCCTACAATTGCATTTGAATGAGGCATAGATGCTATGCTTTGGTGGTCTTGTGGCGCATAATAACCTTCAACGGGGAAAGGGGCGCTCCATGTTTCTCCATCATCATCGGAATATTCAACGAACATCGCGGTAAGTGCATGCATGTCAAATTTGACTAATTTATCGTTGAATTTATCGACATAGAGATAGGGGTCGTTTGAGTTAGGGGTTTGACCTTGATCGTCTGACATCCCAAATGGCCCCACATCTTCCCATGTTTGCCCCTGGTCACGCGAACGAATAATGTGTGTACCATCTCCTAATCCATTGAAATTTGTAAAGAAAATAGCACCCGAACTTGTAATTCCTATAGTAGGCTCAAAGGTATCCCAACCAGTTCCATAATACGTACCCTGAGTAAAGAAAGGAGCATTTGCGCCACTCAGATTTGCAGTAATATTAGCCGCAGCAACAGCAGCCGCATCAGTAGCATCTACAGCGAAAGGCGAACTCACAGTTCCTGGATAATGATACCAAGTCGTAGAAGGAATGGCACCTTGTTCAAAAGAAAATGCCCCGTCTTCATCGGGTGTCACTTTATTTTCTCCACCAAAACAACCACTAATCGCTGGTGCAATGATTAGCAGCGCTAGTAGTGTTGCGACACTTCTCATGATTGCCCGACCGCATTTCCGGTCTAAACTTAATGTGGTAATAAATCATCAAACCCAGTCATGTTTCAAGATCGGTGGTATGGTGTCGAGTAGAGAAATTTCCGGATTCGTCCAACTCATTCCCAATTCTCTTTCTGCTGGCCCCGCATCCCAGTAGAGTTTCTTTTTCAGATGTCTTCTGGCCCATGAAACATCAATTTTTGGATGGAAAAAGGCGGCCACAAGAGAAAGCCAGTATGGCGCCACCCCTGTTCGCCATTTTCGTTCGGGGTGTTTTTCCTTCAGAGATTTAGCCATCTCACCCATCATCATATCTCCTGCCACGACGAGATATCGCCCCTCATCTTCTCCCTGAGTAAGCGCTCGCACATGAGCTTCCGCAACATCTCGTACATCAACGATTGATACTTGCATTGGGAGCACCATTGGGATGTCTCGGCGGACCATAGTCATCAGAAGAGAGAGAGACCCCCTCAGGTGTCGTGGCGACATAGGCGGACCAAACACCATACAGGGGTGTATTGTGACCAATCTGGGTCGAGAATCAACGGGCTGAGTAGCGTGCCAATTTCTGACAATTCTCTCAGCACTCGCTTTAGCTAATCCGTAAGGATTCTCTTCAACAGTAGCATCATCTGCCCAAGTTTCAGTAGTTAGGGTTTGACCATCATGCCAGTTCATTGGCCTAATCGCCGCTGTGGAGGAGGTGTGGACAAATCTCTCTACACAACCAGCTCTTTCTATTGCTGCAACTACATTTTTTGTTCCAATTACACTAGGATCCACAATCTTCTTTTGAGGATTTTTTGAACGGACAATGACAGTTGCAGCCGTGTGGATTACATCACTACAACCTTCGATTGCAGCATTTACTGCCGTTTCATCAAAGAGATCCATTTCAACAATCTCAAGACTCCCTCCCTCAGCAATTTCCAAATTTTTCAGATGATCAACGCGTTCAGGATCAGATAAATCTCGAACAGTTGCCCGAACCACTCCCCCTCTACCCAATAAATTCGCAACGATGTGGCTACCAATGTAGCCCGAGGCCCCGGTGACTACTGTAACCATCAGCAACCCCAAGGGGCCACACTCTTCTTGTTTATCCTACACGAATCCTTCAGTAAGATCTTCCAACAATTCTTCTAATTCCGTTTCATCAGGCAACAGCGCGGCTGCTTCTTGTGCGGCAAATAAAGCCGAAGTGTTCTGCCCCAATTCAAGATGAGCCCTAGCTAAATTTGCCCAAGCGGCCCCCCTTTCACAATAATTTACTGAATTAATTGCACCTCTAAACCACTCAATCGCCCGATTTGGATTTCCTCTTTGCAACAAAGCCTCTCCAATTTCATTCCAAGAACCACCGTACTCAGGATTTGTCTCTATTGCCTTTCTCTGCCACGCCAAACAATCTTCTTCATCAGCGGCAAAGGTCATTCCAAGGTAACATGCAGCTTCTGGCGAAGGACTGAGCATATACGAAGTTCCGTGATGCTCAGCAGCAACACGAAGAATTCCTAATCGCTGGAGGACATTACCCATCTTGAATAAGTCCTGAGCAAGAACATCCCTGACATCAAAACCAAATGCACCGCAATCTGTAGTCGCCTCTACTTCACTCCATACTTCTTCAATCATATCTAGAAGTGCAGCGGGACCTAGTCTGTCTCTAGTTGGCTCATCATTTGCATGAATCCATGCCGTTTTTACGGAACTAAACTCCTCATCACTTTCTTCTTCATGCGGCTCAACATAAGGTGAGAGATCACAAAGAGTTTGAGCGGCTTCATCTTGAATCATATCTACATTCCAAATCGCCAACCATTGCGCTTGATATTCACTGCCATTTTGACGTGTTATTGTTTGTAGCACAGTACCAGAACCTTCTCCAATTGGAGCAACAACAACTCCTTCATGCGACAATCGCATTAGAAGCCCGATGGGCACTCTAGGAAGTCCACCTGTCACAAGTATCCTATCCCAGCCCCCTTCGGGAGAGTCTTCGTAAGCATCCGAAACCGATGCCCACTCTATTTCACAACCACAGGCTTCAGCAACTATATCCAACCTCAGCTCATTCCACCGTTGTTGTAATTCCAGTCTTTTGTTTTCATCAATTTCAACAATTCTCAATCTTCCCGCTCCCAATTGCATCAATATCTCAGTCCACCAATTTCCTCGCGGGGCGACAATCATAACAGAATCTCCCTTTTCGAATTCTAACATCTGTAGAACTTGAGCGGTTTCGTAAATACCAGGGAGTAAGGAGTTAGGTGAATCTACATCATGCCACCAAGGCATTCGCAAAGCGCTACTCTCAATATTCATACTTTCATCGAGCAAGGGTAATGGCAACGCGTGAATCCCCCTTGGAGTCCGCATTAACACATCACGTAACTCATCATCTTCAATCGCCCCCATGAGGACTAACCGTTCTACCGCCTCTGCATAAGGCGCAAGACCCGGCCAAGTCCTAACAAGTGGGAGTGCAGTCAAATCGCAGTCAGAACCATCTTGGACGCTCCAGTCTCTCTCCACGGAGTGTAGTTCTTACACATCCACTATTGAAACCCACCCCTAGCAGGTACCAAGAAGTATCATTTTGACACCCTTGTAGTTACGTGGAGTTTTGAAATTTAATCAACAACCACGCCGACAGAGTAGGTCGACAGATTCAACCACAAGACTCGGATTTTGTGGCGCATTGGCTAAGTCATCTCGAGTTGCCTCACCAGAGAGAACAAGAATCCCATGCGCACCAGATCTTTCAGCCATTTCCATATCGGTATAGAGACGATCTCCAACCATGGCGCATTCAGAAGGTTTCAATCCTAATTCTTCGATTTTATGCAAAATCATTCCCGCATTTGGCTTGCCACTAACATGCGTTGCTTTGACCCCAGTCGTCGCTTCAAACAACGCCATGTAGGCGCCGGTATCTGGCAGACCGCCATCTGGTGACGGGCACACCATATCTGGGTGGCTGACTACCAATGGAACACCCTTGTGTAAATGGATACTGGCTCTACTTAACTTCTCATATGTAATTTCAGTATCATAACCAAGAACGACGTATTGCGGACTTGCAGAGTCTGTATTGATACCTGCATCTTCAAGCATTTCCCGCATCCCCCCAGTTCCAACCAAATAGGTATCATCTACACCTTCCTTTGCCAACCAAGTTAGAAGGTCATGAGTAGATAGCAACACATCTTCGGGAGTTGCAGGAATCCCCATTCCATTCAATTTTGAAACATATTGTCTGACCGAGCGACTAGAGTTGTTTGAAAGAAAGAATCTCTTAATCCCTGCCTCTTCAATTCGAGAGAGAAAATCGAGAGAACCATCTATGAGTTTGCTACCAAGATAGATGGTACCATCAAGGTCGAGAAACACAGCCTTAATTCCAGCCAGAGTATTATCTAATTCAGTCATATTTACACCTCAAGGTAATACAATTGTCTTGAACAAAAACCAAGGATTCCAAAGAATCTCTTGCGTGTCTTTACTTGCAATCATTTCCGACATCAACTCGCCAATCTCCGGCTTCTTTGATGCCCTCTTGACGAACCAATTACTCAATCTCTTCCATTTCATCAATTTCTGTAATTTTGTTGAATTAGTCAATTCTTTACCCAAAATATCCCAGAGATTTTCCATGTAGGCAATAGCAGCATCTGCGGGAAATCCCTTCGAATGCGAATCTTTGTTGAAATGCCGACTTGTTAGTTTGGCTGAAAGAAGCGCATTTCCAACACCTTCTCCACTGAAAGGATCGACCAAACTAGCAGCATCGCCAACAGTCATTGCGCCCGCCATTGCATTTCGCCTCGGCTGAAATGAAGGGGCCTTTTTACGAGGCGAGCCGAATGGTAGTTGCCATCCCTTTCCGGATCCTTCCACCATCTTTGCCGAAGCGAATCGTTCTTTGAATCTAGGATGTTCTCTGATTACCCATTCCTGAACCTTCTTGAGAGACTTCTTCCGATTTGCTTTCAACTTCCGTTGTTCTGAAATTAACATACCAATTCCTACATTTACTAGACCGTCTCGAACAGGGAAGAGCCAGAAATAACCCGGAAGAACCTCATCGATAAAGTGGATTTCAATGGGGCCATCATTGCCCTCTAGGCCACCAACATTTTCCCAATATTCTCTATATCCTCCACAGAAGTGATCCGGATCATTATGGTCTTCCCCATGCAAGTCAATTGTAATTTTTCGTGACACTGGGCAGTTGTAACCCCCTGCTCCTATTGTCAAATTAGCTGAAAATTCTAAATCTTCGCCAGTACCGCGCTTACCACCAATTTTACCAGAAACTCCAGTGATTTTTGCATTCTCGCCCGTGCCTTCGTGTATAACATCTAGAACAGTAAATCCTTGCATTACCGCTCCACCATTTTCTCGAACTATTTCTTGGCATCTATGGAACATGAAGAAGTCAAATTGTTTTCGAGGAAGTGCATATCCTGATTGTAGACCCTTAGCTTCGTAAGCCTCCTTAGGTAACATTACACGAACTTCCGCGCCATTAGCACTTCCGAAAACAATTGAATCCACAACATAGTGAGGCGAGTTGTCAACTAACTCTAGAACACCAAGCTCCTTAGCATGCGCAAGTGATTTGCCACCAACGGCATCACCACAAATTTTGTCTCTAGGCCAAACTTCTTTTTCTATCAAAAGCACCTTGCACCCATTCATTGCATTGTATGCCGCGGCAGCAGACCCCCCTGGTCCTCCGCCAACTACAATGACATCAAAGTGAGCCCCAGATTCAGGAATTTCACCTGTATCGATGGGTTGTGTGTAGTCCACCACTGCAGCACCGCAGAACCGTCGAGTGACGTCAGGCATTCAAACTTCACCATCGAATTGATTGCCTTGTATGTGTGCGGAAGGGTATGGCTGATGAGGTATGGGTAGTCCAAACGACACTACCAATCGAATGGTTGGAACCCCTTGTTGGAGAGTGGTGTTACAATATTATTTCCCAAGATTTAGCCGCTTGTGTTCAACGCCAAACTATCACATCAATGTACAAGTGGGAAGACAAAGTTCAGAGTTCAGAGGAATGGCGAATTCAATTCAAAACTACACTTTCAAAGAAGGCCAACCTAATCTCAAAAATAACTTCAGAACACCCCCACGGCGTACCAATGATCCTCGCATTTGCTGCCGAAACCACTCCCGAATATGCCGAATGGGCCAATTCCTGAACAATCAAGATAAAGCCACAGCGGGCCCCTCATAATCGTAGAATGAAACCATAGTCCGAGTGTGCCCCATCCCTTCAATACCAGACAATCGGTCGAGTATTGCATCTCCAAGATCTTCCATATCTTTGGACACGACTTGTATTATGAAATCCCACTGTCCTGTAACTATGTGACAACTCTTGACGAACGATAATTCACAAATCTCTTGCGCCACCTTCCTCCTGTCTGTCAACCCCCTATCACCTTGCCAATTTGCTAGAATAAAGCCTGTAAGCGGCAACCCAACAACCCCTGCATCAATATCAACAGTAAATCTTCGAACAATACCCCGTTCTTGCAACCTCCTAATTCTATCATGAGCCGTTACTCGAGGCATATTCAATTGATCTGCGATTGATTGCGTACTCATCCGAGCATCTCCAGAGAGGAGCTCAATTATTCGGCGGTCCTTCAAGTCTAATCCACTCAGAGGCATATGCTGCCGATTAGACGGTATGAAATAACTTCTTCCGTCATTTAGTCGGTTATTATTGAATATTCCGTCGTATTATCGACGATTTTTCTTTATTGTTATCATTCAGTTGATTTCATAGTACCCCCTGCGAGGGTTATGGACGAGAAACACTCCGACAAGGAATTTGCAACCCGAGCAGTTTGGTCTGGTACACAGAACGTAGATGGTGCAGCAGTAACACCAGTCTTCCTTTCTTCAACATACCAACTCACAGATGAGAGGTATCAAGGATGGGCAGATGGGGCACAACACACATCACTATATTCACGCCTTTCAAGCATTAATTCGGAAGCGGTCGCTTCCAAGATAGTAGCGCTTGAAGGTGCAGAAGATGGTGAGACATTCTCTAGCGGTATGGCGGCAATATCAACCACTCTAATGGGTCTTTTATCCAGCGGCGATCACATGGTCGCAAGCGCTGATTGCTATGGTGGAACTTATGGTCTAATGACTGAAGATTTGCCTAGATTCGGCATCGAAGTAACAATGGCTGACATGCGCGATCCAGATTCTTATGAGGCTGCTATACAATCAAACACAAAGATTCTCTATGTTGAGACAATTACCAATCCTGTGATAAAAGTGTGCGATCTTGAAGCAATGGTGGCAATTGCCAAGAAGCACGATTTGATTGCAATTGTTGACAACACCTTCGCCTCCCCTTATTCGTGCAATCCAATTAACTATGGATTTGATTTAGTAATTCATTCCGCCACCAAGTATCTCGGCGGACACTCTGATTTGATTGCAGGGTTTGTAGTAGGCCGCAAAGATTTGGTGGCCGAAATTTTCCCTAAGAAAGTACACTTCGGCGGCGCCGCAGACCCACACATGTGCTATCTCTTAGAGCGTGGTATGAGGACACTACACGCACGTATGCCAATACACACTTCGAATGCAGCAGAAATTGCAAAGCGTCTTGAAGCACATCCAATGATCGAACAAGTCAATCATCCAAGCCTTCCAAGTAGCCCGGATTATGCAGTCGCCCAGCGTATTGTTCCAAAGGGAACAGGAATGCTTGGATTCGTAGTAAAGGGTGGAGATACCGCCTCACTGCATTTCATGAAATCACTCAATTTGATTTTCGAAGCTACTAGTCTTGGTGGTGTAGAGAGCCTTGTAGAATGCCCATTTAATTCCAGTCACATGTTTGTTCCCGAAGAAGTCCGGCATGAGGCCGGAGTTGTTTCAGGCTATGTTAGGATGAGCATAGGCATAGAAGATGTCGAAGATATATGGAATGACATATCAACAGCACTTGCTCAGAGTGAAGTCCATCTCGAAACCCTCGCTTGAATGTGAGTAAGTGACTTCATGAGTTGATGTTTTGGATTACGAGGGCCTGATTGCACTTTTGGTATTCATAGTCCCAATGTGTTTTTCTCCAGGCCCAAACAATATGCTCTGTGCGGCCCACGGCTCACAACACGGATTTCGAGCGAGTATCCCCCTGACTCTAGGTATGCTTGTTGGTTGGTCCTCGCTTGGATTAGCGGTTGGTATGGCATCGGTATTCATTGAAGAAAACCAAGAAGCATTTCTCTTATTGACATATATTGGTGCTGCATATATTGCATATTTAGGATACAAAATCGCCTTCCAAGACCCCCTTGCTGAAAAAGAAACCACAGAAACTGAAAGATTAGGATTCACTACAGGATTAATGTTGCAAATTGTCAACGGAAAGGCATGGGTGCACTTTCTTGTTTTGATGACATCTTGGGGCACTTTATTCGGTACAGGATTTGTAAGTAAGGTAACTCTAGTCGTGATTAATGCCACAGCAGGATACCCTGCAGTTCTGACATGGGCAGCCTTCGGAGTAGGTCTTAGCAAAATTTTCTCGACACCGGAAAAGGCACGCATCCTCAATGGATTACTTGGCCTCTCCCTCTTTGGGGTTGCAATATGGATATCCCTCCCTCACTAAATTAATCTGGCGATACATTATTCATCTCAATAGTAAACCCCAAACCATGGCTGTCATGCTGCTCGGGATTGCATTCCTCTCCCTTCTTGGTGCCATTGGCTTTGTAGTTCTAGTCATAGCTAACTGGTTTTTCTTCAAAAGTCAGGAGATGGGTTTCATTGAGTGGTTGAGACAGGCAAAATTATGGCAAAAATTACTTGCATTAGGAGATTTATTACTCTCCATTATCTTCGCACTGGAATTCTTGGAAATTTTACTAATATTTCTCATCTAGAATCGCGCCTTGACATTTTCATGTCTTCGAATTGGTAATTCATCCCATTCCAATCGGGCTTAACTCCCATTTCTGCACAAATCAATTTGGCAGAAATTCTTCCACTCTCAAGAATAGTTGGCAAACCACTTCCAGGATGGGTGCCTCCTCCAACTAAGAACAACCCATCCAATTCTTCGAATCTATTGTTTGGCCTTCTCCATAGCATTTGATCAAGGCTGTGGGCGAGATTGAACACTGCACCCTTGTAGATGTCCCTGTTAGCCCAGTCATCCGGTGTCACTATAGTTTCGGACATGATATGTTCCTCAACATCATCAAAGCCCAACAGCGCCATTTGCTTAACTATCACATCTCTAAATTTGTCTTTTATCGAATCCCATTTAATACTTGGATGAGTGTTACTTACAGGAACTAAAACATACAAAGTCGAGTGACCATCTGGGGCTAAAGAAGGGTCTGTTACACTGGCATTTTGGACATATATCGAAGGGTCATCCCAAGTTACCTTATTTTCAACTATATCTTTCAGATTATTTTCATAATCCTTGGCTGCATATATTTGATGATGCGGGGCATCGTATAATTTGTCCATTCCAAGATACAACATGAAGGTCGAGCAAGAATATGATTTTTCCTCGAGTTTTTCATCAGACCATTTCTTTCTAACTTCATTAGATACCAACCCCTTCATCCCAACTGCAAAATCAACATTCATCACAAACCTATCAGCGGTGTAAGTGCATTTCGAAGTTCTTGCCCCAACAACTTTCTTACCTTCAATAATTAGTTCCTCAACTTCTTCATTTAGTTTGATTTCAACACCTAAATCTCTAGCAATATCAGCCATACGTTGAGTAATTGTTCCCAATCCACCTTCTGCATGGAATATCCCATATTCATACTCTAAATATGCTAGGATTGTGAATAGACTTGGTGCTTGGAACGGACTCATTCCTAGGTATTTAGTTTGGAACGACATTGCCAATTGCAGTCTCTCATCCGGAAGCATACGTGCTAAGTCACTAGCTACAGATCTCCAAGGCCTTAGAACTCTAGAGATTCGTATCGCCCTTCTACTGAATAATTCACCAACACCACTCCACGGCGAATTAAGACAATTTTTTGAAAGTCGCATTTTCTTTCTATTATCTACAACATATTTTCTAAATCCCTTTGCGTTCTTTTCACCACATAAATCTCTAACTTGATTTTCCATATCATCTAAATCTGTAGTGGCATCTAAACTACCCCCCATCCCGAAAACAATTCTGTAGTTTGGGTCGAGTTTAATCAGTTTCAAATCTTTATGAGCTTCTCTTCCAACCGCTTGAAATATTTCCTCAGCAATTTCAGGGTAATGGAAGAAGGTAGGCCCATTGTCAAATTTATAGCCGTCCTTTTCGATGATTTTTGTTCGACCACCAACCCCATTGGATTTTTCTAACATGATGACTTTTACTCCAGCCTTAGCCAATAACATAGCAGCGGAAAGACCACCCGGGCCAGCTCCTACAATGATAACATCAGCATCATTTGTAGTGTCCATATTTACTCCCCCCCACTAAGCGAATTAGTGCGCACACACACTCACATGTGACCCATTGAATATAAATCCGGATTATCATGTGTACAAGTTTGGGAATTTAAAGTCTTAAAAGAAGAAATTCAGCCGTTACTATTGCCCCTCATATTAGATGAGGCAATCCTCATCCCAAACTGAAAGATTAGGTGATTAGATGTACAAATATGCTCATGAAACTACAGTTGAAGCAGATATTGAATCAACTTTTGCTTGGTTTGAACATGAGGGGTCATTCCGCCGATTAATGCCCCCTTGGGAGGTTGCCGAGGAGGTGCGTGCAGACGATTCTCTTGAGGTGGGTTCACAGCGGGTATTCCGATTTCCAGCCCCGGGCGCTCCATTTCTGAAGATGACATGGGTCGCAGAGCATACTGCCTACAATCCACCACACCACTTCGCCGATACAATGGTTAAGGGGCCTTTTTGGTCTTGGGACCACACCCACGACTTGACACAGTCAAATGAATTCACCACGGTTTTGGATGAAGTCACATATCAGGTACCATTCGGCCCTCTTGGCAATTTAGCCGACACAATACTCGGTGGCCGATTGGTGAAGAAGCGAATAAAGAGGATGTTTAATGCACGAGAATTGCGCCTCCAAAGAGACTTGGAGCAACATGCCAAGTTTTCAGATATATCCCGAAAGCGAATTTTGGTCGCCGGGTCCTCTGGGATGATCGGTACTCAATTGGTTGCATTTCTTGACACAGGAGGTCATGAGGTCTGGAGATTAGTTAGGCGTGATATTAAGGTGGGGGCGAATGAGATTCATTGGGATCCAGTCAACGGTGATTTGCAGCCAAGTGATATTGAAGGATTTGATATTGTAATCCACTTAGGTGGCGAAGGTATAGGTGACAAGCGATGGTCTACAAAGAGGAAGCAGGCAATTCGCGATTCACGAGTAATCAGCACTCGTTTACTTGCTGAAACCATCGCTTCATTAGAAAATAAACCAGAAGCATTCGTACTTGCAAGTGCAATAGGGTGGTATGGAGATAGGGGCGACCAAGAACTTGACGAATCTAATTCATCAGGAGACGGATATCTTCCTGATGTGTGTGTTGAATGGGAAGCTGCGGCAGCCCCAGTCGAGGCTGCCGGAATCAGGACTTGTTTCTTGAGAAGTGGAATTGTCCTAGCTGCAACAGGAGGTGCCTTGGGGAAGATGCTATTTCCATTCAAGTTGGGCGCTGGAGGGCCGATGGGAGGAGGCAAGCAATGGATGTCTTGGATCTCCTTAGAAGATGAAATATACGCAACACATCACCTAATTATGAATTCAACGTCAAGTGGTGCATACAACCTGACTTCACCCAATCCAGTTAGACAACGTTGGTTTGCAAGAGTTCTAGGCAAGGTACTCAGAAGACCAGCCTTTGCCCCTTTACCTAAATTTGTAGTCAAGATTCTTTTTGGTGAAATGGGTGAGAGATTAACACTAGACAGCCAACGTGTATTCCCGAGCCGATTAATCGAAGAGGGTTACGATTTTATCCACTATGATGTGGAATTGGCATTGAGAGATTCATTGGGCATTTGGAGGAAAAAAGACGTTTGACATCACTTTGTTTTGTCTTCCCGCCATTGACTACCAGTAATTTCAGCCAACCAACCCATTGCGGCCTTGTAGTCTTCAATTGCATCTAAGTTATCTTTGAGCAGTAGATCTTCAGCAGCATCCCATAGAGCCTGCAAGGCAGGAACCCAATCTCCACCTTTATCCCGGCTTGACCCATCAAATCTCCAAGCATCAGATTCAGTTCTATTGTGGACATTTAGCCATGCCCATCCCATTGCCATATCCAACCCCTTTCCTTTCCGGGCCTTCGAGACAGTTGAAGCAATTCCATTCTCCACAGCACTTCTAACCAGATTATCTGCAAACCCTAGAGGGCTTGGGAGGGTATTAGATTCCCAGGGCAATCTATCGAGACGCTTTGTTGTAGATAGATTCTCACCAAGTTCTCGTAGGAATGCTCCGAACCCCTGTTTTCTTTTTCTCTGCCTTGCTAGGATTTCTTCTGCTTCTTCTCCAACAATTCCATACAATTCCTCAAGGACATCTAATCCATGCTCATCCCACAAGGAGATTAGGATAGGATGGCATGAAGAATCATCAAAACGAATTACATCATTATCCGATTCCAAAACCACTCCATCACTTCGTACATAGAATCCATTTTCTAATGAGTCTAGGATTACAGCCAATGCCCCTCGCTCATCGTCACTTCCTTGTAGATGAGCGAGCAAATCTTCCTGAGAGTCTGCTGGGAACCAATAGTTACCAGAAACGAACCCTTCTTCAATTGAACTTAGAATTGAATTTTTGCAAGCCCGCACAATTTTATCATCAGGAAGTGCAAGATTCATCCAAGCATGAATGACTTCATTCAAGCGTTCTTTTCCTTCTTCCGGCAATTCACGGTCTTCCGGCCAACCCTTTGGCCGCCACATCCATTCAGCATCAGCTATCGCTGAAAGTTTAGGGGGCATCATTCCAAGCGCAATTGATGGTACAAATGGTGCATCATTAGTCTTCGATAAAGAGGAACTACAGAGCCCAACGACCACATCTCCAAAATCTAATTTCAACCATCCCGAGTCGGTAATTTTTTCATTTTCGACAATTTCTTTTTCTAATCCCTTTGACCATCGAATATCGTCACCATTGAAAGTAACACTAGCATTATCCAAACTACTTTCAAGCCATTCATCCGGCACCTTAGCCTCTGTTCCAGTACAAACAAATCCGCCATCCCAAGAGAAAAACCAATTCCCCGCTTTCGCATGATCGTCCCATACCAAAAGTCTGAGTTTAGGGTGAGTGAAATTCTGTATGCCAACCATGTGTGATTGTTTTCCATTCCCTCTGCGGATAAAACTGGAGGCACCGTAAATCGGACTATTGTAAACAGACACAGTAGAGGTATCTTCCTCTCCGGCAGCAAGAAGACTGCCTGCAAGAGCTCTACAGACAATATCACCCCGCCTTTTCACCATTCGCTTCGATAGCCAACGCCTATCATGGCGCTTCTGAGACACATAGTCTACATCTCGCAACGTCATTGCTACCATGTCTCGTCTAGGTTTTCCTAATTCACAACGGAATTCAGGCAGAAAACTCTCAGGATCTTCGAGAAGAGTTTCTAGATTTTTATCCAAACGCTGTTGGATTTCTTTCGACGCTTTCTTGATACCACGAACCCGAACCTTGCGTTTTCGATTCTTATCACCGGGAAAACTGACCTCGGCTGGTCCACGTGCCATGCATCTCGCTCCTTGTAGTACGCTTGAGGATTAGCCCCGCCTGCGCTCATAGGCTTCTCTTTCCATTCCTGTGAATTCGGCCGGAAGAATCAGACAATGAATCCGACCTCCTTCAATTGTGGCAATATCTTCTAAATCCCCTGAAACTACTCGCTGTTCATGAGTACCTAGGTCACTTAGTAAAATTCCATTCCACTTAGCAAGCGGTGTAGTCATACTTTCACGCACACTTCCTTCGGCATCTACCAATTTTTCAAACATTTTTTGCAACAAATCTACAGCCTGAGAAGGATTCATTGGTTGAGGAGTATCAACACCCATCCCTGTTGGGTCTAAATCTAACAAAACCAAAGTGTGCAAGTTGTTGGTATAATTTGCATCAATCAATTCAAGTGGCGAAGTAGGAAGGTAATCTCCGTAAGCAAAAGGTAGGGTTACCTGTCTGCCAAAACGGTATGATTGCATACCCGAAACAGAAACGGCTAGAGAAGTTGCGGAAATACCAGGTATAATTGAATAATCGATGCCTTGCTCGGCACAATGGCTTTCTAAATCGATGTGTGTTGTAGCTTGCATAGGGTCTCCTACGACCAATAATGCCACAGAACTTTCTTTTGCCATTGCAAGGATTTTTTCTGGCTCTTCAACCATAGGTCGCATGGCCCTTTCCCACGGGCCAACCACACTTTCCAATCGCTGTTCTTGGTCATCTGGAAGAGTTGCCGTATATCCTTCTAAGAACCGATATTCACAGGCTCTAGCATGCTCTATTGCATCAGCAGTCATCAACCCCAAATCACCCGGGCCAAGCCCAATCAACCAGAGCCCTGCGGGCAGCGCGCCATCCGTCATGGTGAAGCAGGGGGTGCGTCTGCCCATCATCAACGTGATGCGCCACCTGAGAGTCCCAAATCAAGAGGTCGAGGCAGTTCTCGGCCATATTCGCACTAGAGAATGGGGTGCTGTGAGCATGCGAGTATTCTCTACTACCGATGGACGCGCACGTCTAATCCCATTAGGCTCTAATGCACCAGAAGAACTTCCCGAAGTTTTCTCAATTTATCCTGTAGAAATGCATGAAGGGGTTCCTGAAGAAAAAACAGAGACAAATTGGTTAACTTTGCTTGCAAAAGAAATAGATCAACTCACAATTGATTCCTTGGGCGATTCATTACCCTCTAATCACGAATTTATTGGAGATATGATGATTGTTCGCTTAGATGACAACGTCGTGCCTTACGCTGACGCTATTGCACGCGCAAAGTTGGGTACTCACCCCCACGTTCGACTGATTCTCAATGACGACGGTGTTCAAGGCGAATTCCGAATAAGACAACTACGGCCTATTGGCGCACGATTAGGTGGAAGTGTTCTAGCTGGCGCAACACTTGAGTTTGCACCACCGGAGATACTCTCAACTAGCGTTGCGGTGAAGGAAAGTGGCCGGGTTATCCGATGTGACCCCACTAGGGCCTACTTTTCGACCAAGTTGCAAACAGAGCGTCTTGAAACATTAGCACTGGCCAAAGAGTTGCGCGAGGAATTAGGTCGACCACTTCGAATTGCAGACCCATTTTGCGGGGTGGGTCCGGCAATAGCACCCTTGTTGGCTGAATCAGACCTTGTTGGAGATCTTCTCGCGGCTGATTTGAATCCAGATGCAGTAGGACTACTCTTTGAAAATTTGAGTAAGTGGGAGAGACGAGCCTATCCGTCCGAACCAAATCCTCTTTCTCGCATTTATGAAAACAGATTAGTTGGTGTTGCTGATGCCACACTTCTTGCCGAAAACCAAGACATAACAGGGAGGTGGGATATAGTAATTGTAAATCTCCCACACAGGACCATTGAATTCCTTCCAAAAATCATACCACTACTCGACCGTTCCTCTCCTTCTTTGATTCGGGGCCGAGTAATTGTTGAAGAAAGTGAAATAGAATCGGCTAATACAACAATCGAGTCAATACTACCTCCAATCGAACCAGGGAAGCCGGCCCCCAAACTCCACATTAAACGCGACTACAGTGCGACACTTCGATTATGCTCTTTTGAAGCATGGATATCGAAGGAATGAGTGGCGCCCCGACCGGGATTTGAACCCGGGTCGCAGCCTCGACAGGGCTGCATGATAGGCCACTACACCATCAGGGCAGGGAACGCCACGACAGCAGTTCTCTATTTCAATGACTCGCGTGTCGATGCAGCCCATTTGAATTTCTATAGGGGCATCATTCATCACCCTTCTATGTCCCGAGTTTGACATGAGCGATGGGCGCCTAGTCATCGATGTCATCGATAATGGCGGTCAATGGACTCACCGTGAATGGCGAATGTTACGATATCTCGGTGTAGACACGCAGATATTACCAAACAATACCCCAGTTGAAAATTTGAGAGAATTAGACGGCCTAATTCTATCTGGTGGCGCTGCTCGTGTCGGCTTAACTGGTGAATTAGGAAATTGTGGAGCATATTTAGTTCTTGAAATTCCAATCTTAGGAATTTGTGCGGGACACCAATTCATGGCTGGCTTCTATGGAGGCGAAGCTAGAGAAGCGCCGGCCCCTGAATTCGGAGCCGCATCTATCGATTTAATCGATGGAGGAGGACCCTTATTTGCAGATACCCCAGACACCCAAACCGTTTGGGAGAGCCATAACGACGAGGTTGTTCGCGTGCCTGAAGATTTCATTATTACAGCGAGTAGCGAATCTTGCGAAATTCAAGCGATGGAAAATAAAAAACAAGACCGTTTCGGACTCCAATTTCACCCCGAAGTCAACGATTCAGAGTATGGTGCTAAAATCTTTGAAAACTTCGTTGAGATATGCCGCCAAGCCCGTTAGAGCCCTTTCTGCCCAATGAGCAGATTGAAGAAGGGCCGCTAGGTCGGCGGCTCGATGGCTAACAGGCTTACTCTCTACAAGTGCCGATCCTGCAACCGCACCGACCGCAAGCCGTACGATACTGACGGCAATGTTTCATGCAACCACTGTAGTTCCCCAATGGACTCTCTTGAAACACGATACAAGTGTGTTCGTTGTGGGCACATTGAGTGGATAGAAGTGGGGGCTATAGGAAAGTCTTGTCACAAGTGTGGTTACCGGATTTTTGCCAAGCCCCGTAAAGAAGGCACAGATCGTGGCTTCAAGATTCTAAAAGCACGTTGAATCATCGTGGACTTCAAGACCCGTCACACTTACGCTTCTTCGTGGCGAGCTGGCTCAGTATACACGCTCCGCGTACATTCGAGGAGTTAGCGGTGCCTGAGGGTGTTAGACAATCTCTTGTCAGCGCCAGCCTTGCCCTCGAGCCCCCTCATCTCCTAATCACAGGCCCTCCGGGTGTTGGGAAGACAGCTTCTTGGCGACTTGTTGCTCGACAGATATTAGGTCCAGGTTGGAAATCTACGACTCATATTCTTCAGGCTCGAGATTTAGTTCGAACACGCGGCGCCATGGCAAAGTTCGAAGAATTCCTTAGACCCGGAGGATCCGGTTCTTCCGACACTTTAGCAGGGAGGTTAAGCCTCGATGCCTATGATAGAAAAATAGTTGCAGCGGGCCCTGATGATGTTGCACCGGCTGGAAAGGAATCGGAATTAACTCCTGGAATAATTCCTATCAGTAGACTTCTAGTTATCGAAGACGCTGACCAATTAGGTTCGATACGACAAGCCTACTTACGTCGAATGATGGAAACTGTAGGCGGCGCATCCCGATTCATTTTGGTTGCGCGGGCCCCCTCCCGACTTATCGATGCCCTCCGCTCTAGAACTAGGATGATTAGAATCCCAGCCACAGACAGAGAAGAGGTTGTTTCAGTCATGAAGCGTATCGCGAATCAGGAATCAGCCGAGATTGATGAAGGCGTATTGGGGGATATCGCGTATATCGCGGAAGGAAATTTACGAAAGGCAATTTTCACTCTTGAAATGCTAGAGGCACGTGGATTTGCTTCTGATAGATCTGCCGTCCATCGTTTGGTTCAATCAACAACTCTCCAAGCTGGCAGACATCTACTCGAACTCGCTTTGAGAGGAAGAGTTGTCGAGTGGCGTTGGGAAAATGTCAAAGGTCGCAAAACCAAAGTTTTGGCCGGTGCTCTAGCTGAGGTTGACCGATTAATGAATGACCACGGACTGGACTCCGAAGACCTCATTGCTCAACTTCACAATGTCCTAATTGGCAGACGACTCTCCCTTCCTGATGATTTGCGTGAGGAATTACTAACATCACTTGCCGAATGTGATGTTCACATTCGTTCAACTATGCATGCTAGAATACCATTTGAGAATTTTTTGCACAAAGTTTCTGACTCGGGACGAAGGCATGGATTGGCCTTTGGATGATGGCGGACGTGGCAGGATTCGAACCCACGGTCCCCGGCTTAGGAGGCCGGTGCATTATCCAGACTATGCTACACGCCCGTTTTGGCGAACGTGTCACCTTCAAGAAATGTGAGGGTGCGAGAATTAGCGTTTCATTCATAAAAATAAGCGAACTAATGAAGCCCCCCTCAACCTCGGCAGGTTGTGAGCAAGACGGGCAAGTCCCTCCCTACGCCTTATGCGGAGAATAGTGAGAGACAAATCCGTCAAGAACAGGCTTTGAATTTTAGAATTAAAACCCGAGACGCCGGTCGCCGCTTTTGGACCCGAGTTACAACATCCACACCCCTTCCTCAATTGAGATCTATTTTCTCTCTCCTCGCGCCTGTGAGTACTGCAATACTATTGGTGGGTTGGCAAAAAGCCTCCTTTGAAGTGGCGATTGTTTTACACGCAATCATAACTATTCTATTCATTCCGTCGCTTTTTGCTGCGGCATTTGCAAGAATGTCCGCACGAGATAGATTACGCTTACGTGCTGCAGGATACAGGTCCATGAACGCTTATCCTGGTGTGGAACGAATCCTCAATACACTCGATGAGAGAAGAATTAGGGAACGTGTTCGATTGTTTGCAGCAACAATCGCCACCATTACTCTGACATCCCTTTGGAATCTTGATGCAGGACCAACACTCTCCTCAATCCTCCTAGGTTTCACTCTCGTCCTTGATGCAGTCATTATACTGAACAACATAGAATTAGGTGAATCCACTCCTATGCGTTCCAATACATTCCCTCTTCTTTCATTACATGCTCCAACACTTCATGATAGCTCACTTGATAGAGTATTAACAGACCTCTTAGTTGCCCATTTAGATCCAGAAACGGCAGGTATGTGGGATGCTTGGATGGCAAGTTTAGATCAAGATGTTCGTTCTGATCAAACTCCCGATTCAGCAGTTGAACACCTCCTCCAAGCTATGCATTTGAATCACATAGGGTTGCTCGATGAGAATGGTTTGTTGAGTGAGACTAGACGAGTATTCAAAGTATCTGCAATTGATGGTTTAATTTCTGAAAGTTCTAAATTTAATCTCATAACTCTGAAACGTCTTCTCGGCCATACACGGGCATGGCAACCTGGCCTATTTCGTCTCGCAGACAGACTTCAAGATGCACTTATTCATGGAGATTCTACACTAACCGAAGAGCCATGGAGATTAGATATTGATTTACCACCTAGGTGTGGGCAGGGGCAAGGAGATTTATTCGTAATGATCCACAACCATACTGGAACCAATCAAACAATCGAAGTCGATATTCTCGCAGCCGAAGGAGAACCCGAAGTGCAGACAATTAGGATACCCGCCAAGGCTTCACTACAGCCCAACACCTCAGTTTCTTTCGTAGAGGGAAGAGGTGGTTTAGTTGAGCCATTAGGCGGCCTCTTAGCGGACTCTATTGTATTGTGGATAGGTCTCGCTTGGCCAGATTCGGAGTCGGGACCTCATCCTGTGCAGGTGACTCTTCGTAACGAAGAAGGAGAGACGGTAGAATCGATTGTTGTTAGTACCATTTTGACTTCGGGGGTTCAAGCAGAAAGTATGGGGCACAGGATGTCTGATGCAGCATCTGAGGTTAGGCGAATCGCTCTAGCCCTAGCGGATTGACCCTTTATTCGGGACGAAGTCCCGAGCGTCATGTTCATGTTTACCTCTCTATTCGCCGGGGTTGAGAATCATGGAGTCTTGGAACTTGGTAATCATTGGTGCGGGCCCAGCGGCCTTGCGAGCGGCCATCGCTGCAGCCGATGCAGGAGCGACCCCACTCATGATTTCCTCCTCAGGAATTGGTTCGAATTCATCCACCAACGATCTTTCAGGTCTAGCCGCTTCAATAGACGAAGTAAGCTCAAGTTCTCACCGAGACGATACAATTGCTGCAGGCGGCGATTCAACAGACAAAGTAGCAGCATCAAGAACCTGTGGAGAAGCGGTCAAAGTTGTTGCTGAATTAGAGAGGTGGGGGCTTGTTTTCCGCCGTCGAGACGGCGGCCTACCCCATGCGTCTCAAGTACATGGACACACTATGCCTCGAATGACAGGTTGCGGTGATTCAACTGGACGCAACATCACTAGAATTCTCGAGGAACAGGCAATGAAGCGAGGAGTAATCCGCCGTTCTGATTTACAACCAATATCATTAGTAATGGATAAGAAACAAGTCCGTGGTGTTACAATTTTAGATATTAATACCGGTGAAATTAGAGGAATTCAAGCGAAGGCAATAATCCTAGCAACAGAAGGGCACCAAGGCATTTGGACATCCCCCTCAAATGGAGCGGGCCTAGGTGCATCTTTAGCCGCAGACGCTGGGATTACACTTTCTGGTCTATCCAACCAACCCCTCCATCCTCTGACCATTAGGGGGACAGATTTGCACCTCAGCCTTGACCTTCTTGGTTCAGGCGGACGAGTCAGAAAAGCCTCAGGCGAAGACATCGATCCATCAGAGGTAGGGGACGACGATAGCATCCTTGACTTGAGAGCCATAGACTCCGGCGCCTCAGTTTGGTTCAATCAGACACGCGCCCAAATCAAAAATCGTACAGGCCTAGATATGTCTCGAGAGGTGGTGCCAATTTCACAAACGATAGCAGCCACCACAGGAGGGTCTCCTGTAGATGAACACGGTCGAGTAACTCTATCGCAAGGTAGTAAATGGGCTACTGGGTTGTACGCTGCAGGGCGTTCTGCCCACAATGGAATGCACGGCGAAGGACTCCTTCCTGGTAATTTGACTCTCGATGATTTAGTCAGTGGCAATGCCGCTGGAACCCATGCAGGTAATTGGGTGCAAGAAACAGCCTTTGGAGGCTCTAACTTAGTAGAGAAGGAGATTATAAAATCCCAAAACAAAATTCAGAATTTACGTTCATCTGACGGTAATTCAGTCGGTCAAACAGCAGCAACTCTTGCATCTATAATGTCTAGTTGTGTTAATGGAAGCCGTGATGAGAATTCATTGGCAACCGCTGCATCTTCTCTTGCGGAATTGAAGTCGGCCGGAATAAAAATCACAGATTCATCATCTGTCATGAACACAGAATTGTCTACTGCCCTGAAATTAGAAGGAATGATTTCAGTGGCCGAACAAATATCAAAATCTTGAGGGTTATCAATGAGTGAAGAACCAACACTCTTCACTAGAATTATCAATGGTGAGTTGCCCTGTCACAAAGTGTATGAAGACAATCTAATTATTGCATTCTTAGACATTCAACCTCTAACAAGAGGCCATACATTGGTTGTACCAAAAGAACCAGCTCCTTCGATGGATCAACTTAGTCTAGAATCCGCAGCCGCCCTTGGTAGGGCATTACCAATTGTCAGTAGTGCAGTACTCAAAGCAACAGGAGCGACAGCATACAATCTAATTCAGAACAATGGGCACGAGGCGGGAATGTCAGTCGCCCACGTCCATATCCACATAATTCCACGATACCCCGACTCCACCCACTCGTTTCTATGGGAATATGGAAAGATAAATCACGAGGACGCTAAAGTACTCGCTGAAAGTATATTTGAGGCCACACAGTAGAATCGGTGTCTTCTCAACCTCCACCCTCTTCGTGAGGTCGTGACCGACCAAGAGAACGCACCGGAGGTCCTTCCGGAACTTTCAGCTAGTGCGACTAGATTGAACCGCGCAAAATTGGAAAAAGTCCCTTGGAATCATTCGGGAAAACATCCAGGAAGTCGTTTTTTTGGCGGCCTCCTTAACCTCATGTTTGAGTTTGGTAATGTGGCTATATTCCGTCGTTCTGAGAACGACCCCCTTCCTCCAGTAGATGGCGGGGTAATCTATGTGGCAACCCACATCAATGGTTTAGTTGATCCGATGGTGATTATGCGTATTCAGAAGAAACGAGTAATTTCCCTCGGCCGCCATGATTTGATTACTCGCCCTTTCATTGGCTGGTGGTCTCGTAGATTTGGAGCACAACCAGTATTGCGTCGTGCCGAGATAGAAGCCGGAGTAGTAGATGCTGAATTCGCTAAACACATCAATGAACGAGGAATGTTAACTGCTGCTTCTTGTCTCGCCTCGGGGCATTCAGCCGTTATTATGCCCGAAGGGAAATCCCACCAAGCCTCTCGTCTACATGCTCTTCGAACAGGCTCACCTAGGGCAGCACTTGCTGCAGCGGCGATAGCAGAGGAGCGTAATCTACCACCACCAGTAATCCAAACAGTAGGACTCCATTGGAAGACCCACTATTGGTTTCGTACAGATTCCTATGTGGAATTCGGTGAGGCCATTGAAATTCCTTCAGTGTATTCTGCAGATGACAGAACCCTCCTCGCCTCGGGAACATGGGTCGAACCTCCGCGTGAAGACACAATCAACCTTCGACAAAAGATGTTTGACACACTATCCCCGCTCACTCCAGACACTCCAGATTGGCCTACATATCGGGGACAGAAATTGATTGCAAACATGGAGGCCAACAAGTCAGAAACCCCCCTCCATAAATTATCAGAAGAAGTGCATAGAACTAGGGAAGTTAGGGTAAACATGGGTGATATAGAAGGTTCACAATTGCTCAATGAGGCCACCGAAGCGGCAGAAATATTACATCAAAATAATCTCTATGCCGATGCAATATCACCTTCTAATAAATTGCGAGGAATGAGCAATAAGGATCGCCTAAGGGGCATACTTGGAACCCTCTTAATGATAGTGACTTCTCCAATCGCCATCCCTGCAAATATAGTTCTATCATCGGTTGCAAAATATATGGCCGAACGAGGCGACGAGGGAATTGATTCACGGACAACATATTTTCTTCTTGCAGGGATGTTTTCCCCTCTGTTGTTTTGGCCGCCATTAGTGATTATCTCGCTATTATTGCTTCAAGGAGCAGCACTGTCTCCATCAGATATTATACCAGGATTAATCGGTATTTTCATAATAATGGATTTAACTTATATTTTCTTACGCGGATATGATTTTTGGAATGATTTCTCGACGGCTAGAAGGCGGGTTAAATTATCTCGCAGTGACGACGGAGAAAGACTAGATTCCCTTCTCAAATCTATCAATATACAACTCGGCGCTCTCAAATAGGGCGTCCCGATGGACTTGCTATGGATGGCAAGGCGGCAGCGGCGAGAGTTCAGGAATGGCTCGCTAGTGAACGACTTGAATTCAAGATTGTAACAGATGCCCAAGCTTTGATACATTTACATGTCAAGTATCCGCCTACGAAACAAGGACATGTATTCAATGTTGTAATTCCAAAGAATCGCAATTTAGTATTAGTATATTCAATCACTCGCGTTGATGAAGGTCAGCAGAATGAGATGAAAGATCATGCGAATGAAGATTCGGCTGAGTGGGAGGAATGGCTTCACAGTACGCGTCTTCAACTGACTAGAGCAGATCTGGATTGGGTGTTGCACGTAGGTAAACCAGCCGATAATTCACCAGGTCCTTTGCAAGCATTCAATCTCTCTCGCCCCATATGGTTTGACGGTCTTACTCAAAATGAGTTTATGCACACTATGCGTAGAGTTTGGTTAACTAAATTGGAATTAATCCACCAGATTAAATTTAGTTATGGAAAAGGAATCGGTAAGCCCGGACCTGTTGATGATTGGATAGCTAAGAAAGCCAAACAATCACGAAAATCTCAATCCAAAGAATCGAAATCAGCCTCAATTGACACTGATGAAACTGGTAGTTTTGGAGCCGAATTTGACCCAGATGAGTGGGCATAATCACAGATAATTATTGATTATAATTGGAATGTTTATTCCTTCAATTCACAATCCTTTTCCGTGACGCGTGAGGGTCGGGGTTAAGTATCGAAAACAAACGAGATGGGACATTGTAACGCCGATGGTCGGAGGGTGTATTATGGAGACGATGAAAGTAAGGAACAGTATCACAATGGTACTCATCATGTTGATGAGTACATTTGCCGCAATTGAAATATCACAAAATGCAGAGGGAAGCGAGATAGTCCTCACCGATGCAATCCAAGTTGTTAACGGAGGTTCATACAACGACAGAATGGTTGCAATGGATGCAGATTCTCAAGGAAATATCCACTTTGTATGGAGCCGTAACACCCAACATTTGTACTACAAAATGCTCAATGCGAGAGGAGATGTTCTTATCGATGAGACCCAGATTTCCGACCCAGGTACTCACCGTGCACACCACCCTGATGTAGTAGTTGATTTGGATGATAATGTGCACATTGTTTGGGCCGACCAATCAGGCCAATGGTCGATAATGTACACTCTGCTTGATCCTTCTCAAGATGACCAAGATGGTGGCTCCGCTTTAGACGCGGTTTTGTCTATCATCAATGATGAAGAAGTGGTCAGCGAACAACATAACAGAGATTGGCCAGCGATTGATGTTGATTCTAACAACAACCCCCACATAGTTTGGGAAGACAGTTATGAACAACTTGACAAGTTCTATCAACAACCTCAGATTTACTATTCAATGCTTGAAATAGATCTTCCAGCAAGAGATGCTATCGTCGCAATAGATGATACTCTTTTGACTCCAATTATTGGTCACAAAGGCCACCCCGATGTTGCTGTTGATGCAGATGATTTCGTACAGATAGTTTGGGATGATACACGCGGAGGCAAGGTGGAGATGGTTGTTCCTATCGACACATCTGGTTCGATGAATACAGAATGGGCGGACATGTGTGTTGTGTTTTATGGTGGAACTTTTGCAAGTGGCGGTAGTTTTGAAGGACTTAAGCCAATGCTTGAAGATGCTAACATGACGGTATTCGAAACTCTATACGCTCTATCTGGTAATTGGCCTGCTGCTGCTGTAAGTGGAAATTGTGCGTCAGCATATCAGACAGGAGGTTCAGGAAGTCAGGGGCCTCGTACTACACATCTCGGTCAAACCCCATCAGACACATCTGGAGGAATCCGCGAGTTAACAGAAGTGGTCTACAATGGAGGAGCCGTTAATCTACCTCAAGATGGAGGATATTACAGTGAATTCTGGGGCCCTGCTTCAACTTGGGCCTGCCTATCCTGGCGTGATGTACAGGGTAGAATGGGTAATGCAGCAAACCCCCCCACAATGCTAGATCACCGCTGGAATCCAAATGCAACGAAGATAGTAATTCCAATTTCTGACGAGGGCCCATATGGGGGCGACCCATCACAACAGGCAGATGATACACAAAGTATCAACGAGGCACATGATGCCTGTGTTATTGCAGATATTGTACCAGTCCCTCTCCTCGCAGCAGGATGGGGTTCCGGCTCAACGGATGTAGGCTCACATATGCAGGATTTGGCACAGTGCCCCAATGGATTTGTCTCGATAGGGACTCGAACTTGCCCCGGCACTACTACGCGTAACACAGATGCAGAGGGTCAAATGTACAGTTTCCCAACAGGTTCCCAGAGTGCAGCAGACTTACAATTAATGGTTGAAGCGCTAGTATATCTTGCAACCAATAACTCCCGTGAAATTTTCATAACAGTTCTTGATCCTCTTTCACTCTTAGACAGCCCATGGCCGGGTTGGAATAAGGGCGATTCAGGAACTAAGGTTCAGAACGGCCGTTATTCCGAGGACATAGGACCTTCCTCCGATCTTCAGGGGTATGGTCATCTTGTGGTTGTTAATGATACACGAATAACGCTTCAAGATGCTTTTAGCCTTCATCCTTCGATTGCTATTGATACATCAGGAAACACTCACATTGCGTGGATGGATGGCCGAGCATATGGTTTTGATATAGCTGTCAACTACGAAATATACTACGTGAAATTGAGGCTTCGTGGTACTGCCGCTTGGGACGGAGCCCCTGATGGACTCCCATCTTATGGTATCAAACAGATTACCGATTCCGTCATTTCTAATGTTGAAGGTTTTGACAATGTCGATGAAGACAGACCATTTGGTGCGAATTCTCACATGCCAGAAATACTCACCGACTCTTTTGACAACGTCCACATTACTTGGCTTGACAATATGAATGAAACACAAGGCGAGACAATCATGTATGTTCGTCTGAACAATACCAATGATGACTATCCTGAAGGTTTCCCAATGAATTCCCTCGCACAGGGAGTAATTGATGAATGGGAAGTTCATGAAGTTAGTGAATGGGCCTCGAATAAATTAGGCCCCAACTCTCCATTCGCTCCTGAGCTCGGCCAACCTCCAGCATTTGCCAATGACCTCGGTAGTGGAGTGCATCTTGCTTGGTCAGATACAAACAAGTGTAATGAAAATAACAACCAAGGCCAGTACACTATTTGTTATGTACACGTACTGACTGGACTGGTTGAGGTTGCTTTCACAGAAACTGAGACCTTCTATCATACAATAGAGCCAGGCCAGCAAACAACTTACAATCTGACAATATCGAATCCAACACCAGGTCCTGCGGAATTGGTTGCCGATTCGTTTACTGTAACAATGGCCGGTGTACCTAACAATTGGAGCGCAACCCTCTTCTTCTCTACCAACCATACTCCGATTTTCGACTCCACTCCGGTTTTCCTACGAGGAGGGGACTTAGTTTCTGTTTACATGCGAGTTAGGGCGCCTACTATTTATCAGGCGAATGAAGACGAATTAGCAGCAATCACAATTTCAGCTCTTTCACATAAAGACCCAGCTATCCGGGATGATTTGCTAACTCTTACTTTGATGGATGTAGTTCATGGAATTAATCTAGATACATCTCATTTCCAAGTTGATGTAGAACAAGGTCAATCAGCCATATTCTCAATCACAGTGACCAATACAGGTAACGTATACGACACCTTTGCTTTCTACGATCCATCTACTTTGGAAGGACAAAATGAATGGGCGTTGCCGTTTGGTTGGGGTATATCATTCCCGACTTCTCTTACATTAGACCCCGGGCAATCTGTAACTCGAAATCTCCAAGTTAGTGTACCAACATCTCAGGAACCAGGGACGTTTGTGATATACCTCAAGGGTTGGTCTACTGGTGAACCAGTATTATCAATAGATAGAGGAACTTTTGACGTTCTTGAGTTATGGGTCAACGTATCCATACGTACATCAGGCAACATTGTGTTCAATCTTGGTGATACAACTCAACATGTCTTACCTGGAGACTGTGCTGAGTTTGATATCGATGTGACCAAACATTTCACACCCGGGCACCTAATTTTCACCACACCCGGTGGACCAGAAGAAAGACCTCCTGAAATTTCCGAATCTACTTGGAGGTATGATCACTGGACAGTCGACCTTGATTTCACTAGTGCCCCAGGTGGAAACGGACCTCCTGATGACGCTCCGAGATATTGGTCTCCAATTGAGACACCATACAAGGTCACTGCAGTCATGTGCGCGCCTTACAATGCTACAGCAGGACTAGGCGACTCAGTTACTGTAAGAGCTCACCTCGAAGGAGCACCACGAGTTCGCGATTCTGTCGTATTGGCTACAAATGTAATCCAAGTTTATGATATTGAGGCCACTGTCCCTCAGAATATTCTTCAGTTACACCCCGGTGAATCTTTCCAACTTGATACATTGATTGAGAACGAAGGTAACGGCCCAGATAGGTACGATATAACAGTCAATTCAATAGTCGATAGTAATGGCAATTCGGATGTATGGGACATTGATATTCCACGAGTTATCTTTGAAGAGTTAGATCGTGATGAATCTCAAGAAATCCCGATTTACATCAACGTTCCCGGAGAAACATATGCTGGAGAATACACAGTCCGTCTTGATGTTTTGAGTGAGGAACCCTATGAGGGAACTCGCTTACAAGATACGATAGTTCTGCAGATAGAAATTATTGAATTCCATGACATGCGAATAGAGCTTGACCCATTAGTTGAATCTAGAATCAAGACTACCGCACCCGGACGGATAGTTCGTTACATACTGAACGTGACTAATTATGGAAATGTGGCCGACCAACCAACACTTCACAATCATACAAAGACCGGTGCTGGCTGGGACTCTGTGCCGGGAATGAATACACTTTCTGGATGGCAAGTAAACTTCGCATTACTGGAAGGGTTTGATACAGAATATCCAATTGAGCGACGCTGTACTTCTCTTGTAGTCGGCGAAGACCCACAACCAAATAGTTGCTTCAAAACAGCAGATGGTAAATCTCCCAATACGGTAACTCTTCCTGTCATGCCTGCCTATACTACATTGCAGGTAGTTGCAATTATTACGATTGATCCCGGTGCTGCTTTGAGTGATCGTGAGGTAGGAATCAAGGTTCTATCATCTTCAGGTTCTGCTGAAATGGGAGGAGACTTTGATGAAACATCAATTTGGGACGATTCATGCACGCTCGATGAGAATGGTGACGGGCTTCCTGACAATTATCCACCAAATTGCGACTCCAATGAACAGGTTCTCGAACTCCGCCTGCGTGCCCCCGATCTCGAGTTTGTAGGTGATATTGAGGTATCGAAAAATCGTGCATCTGTTGGAGATATGATAGGTGTGAATGTTAAAATTAGAAACGTAGGTAATATTCACGCCACCGATGTCAACGTTATTCTTTGCATCGACCAATCAATTTCTTCGATTAAGAGACATGGATGTGACGAAGAGAACATTGCATATCGTCAGCTAGTTGAAGCAATAATGCCGCAAGGTCCAGGCGGTGATGAAAACCCACCGACCCTAACTCTCCTTTACTTAGTTGAAGCAGGATCGCATGAGGTAGTGGCCGTAATAGATCCCGACAATATGATAGTTGAATCAGATGAAGATAATAACTTCCAGAAGGTACCTAATGATATGGGCTCAAATTATGGTTTCCTTGATGTTGGCCTTGAAATTGTTGCACAATATTCAGTTCCAGCGATAATCATGGGAGCTACCTTTGCCTTAATTGGCGTTGCTGGCGTAGTTATGTACGGGCGAAGAATGGAAGCCCTCACTCGATTTGCCGAGAAGAGTAGCCTTATCGCTAATCTTGAAGACGATAATCAAGTATTCTGATTAGCGGGCTAACCACCAAGGGAGAGGAGTCCCCTCTCTAGCCGCTATGAGGCTACCACTATTGGCGGCGAAGTCTCTAAGGAGGCGCTCACGAAGCCCTGCCATCATCTCTTCAGCATCCATAGATTGTATTCGTAGACCTTGAGAAAAGATGTCTAAATCAAGTGGCCTTCTTGGTTGATTTAGCATAGCGTGAGCAAGTTGGCGCTCTTCGTATGATTGAGATGAGTCATCAATTGATGGTGCGACTTTTTGCATGACTTGCTGATGCAAAGCAATGATTGCATCGCGCTGTTCATCAATATTTTCGAGTGCCCGATCCATTTCAGAAAGCATATCCATTGCTTCGACCATAGGCAACCGTCGCCTAGTTCCTATTCGTTCTACGACGCTGTCGAGAACGCCCGGCAGGCGCGACGAAAGACGAATTGCCCCCCCTGCTGGCATATTGCGATGTTCAGCTCGAAACAAGTTTGGACCCAAATCAAGTCTGAGTGAAAAAGACTGATTTACAGTATACATTTTTTTTGGAGGTCCACCTTTTTGTGAGGGAAATTTCTCTGAATCGACAAATCCAACATTCTCCAATACTCGAAGGTGCTTGACCACTGCTTGTTGACTAATATCCAATATTTCCGAGAGCTGTAATGGGTAATGCGGCTCTTTTGTCAATTGCTTCAAAATATCTCGGCGAGCCTTGTTTTCAAGGATTTTCAAAGCTTCGTCAAAGCCGACCACCACTAACCAACCCGAGGTTGGGTAGTTGAGGGGGGGATAAAAACCCAAGTGATAGAAAAATCATTAGATTTCTATTGTAATATCTCAACCTTCATCCCATTCTTTCCATTCTGATTCCACGATGTTTGATTTCGGATCTTGGTGAATGGTTATTTCAGGCTCTATTTTTGACTTTTCTGAAACGAAGGGATCTGCAACACTTTCTTGTGAAGAAGGAGGATTATCCAAACTTCCATCTTTTTGCATCCTGTAAAGTTCATCTGTTGTCATTACTCTTCCATCAATAACTAGGCCACTAACAACCTTCTCTTCTTTACGAGGGTTTTGCCGAGTAGAAATAATTGCGAAAATTATTGCCAATAATCCAATAATTAAGCCAAAGCAGCAGGTAGAAAACATAAGTAATACAATCGGATTAGTGAATATTTCTTTTTCAGCAGCAGCATCATCAACTAACCAGAGAGCACCATTACCATCATTGTGGAGAGTATAGTTCGCCGAATCATCGAGATAATAAGTCCAAACGGGTCTATATTTCGGGCCATCTTCCTCTAACACTCTATCGACATGTAGTGATGTGGGGGCCTTTCCTTCAATTTCTTCCCCGTTAGGATCAATCAATCTAGCTTCATGCCCAGGTTCCTTTCCATCCTCTAGAGTCCTGAGAGCCACATAATACCGGTTTTTGTCAAGTTCAACAACAATAGATTCCCCTGGTTCTAATCTAGCAACATTTTCTTGCTCGGGGTCTAGTAATGGAATCATTTCATCCATTGCATTTCCGGCTGAAGCAAGGGCCACTAATAGTAACACGAACGAAGTGGCAGCACCCCACTTCGCCCAACGCCTGAAGTCCACAGCCACGGCCAACTCAAGCCGTCGTTACATTTGATGCTTGGCCGAACCTCATCGTCCCATAATTTCGGCTAATTTCTCTGGAAGGTATGTGTCTGTGACGAAATCAAGACCATACTTGGCTAGTGACTGCTGTTCAGCCTTCTTGCCAAGTTCCAGCATTAGGTTGATTTCATTTTGCCATTCTGCATCGGCAAATCGAGGGTCACTTAGTTCCGCTTTCAAGGCTTGAATATCCTTACTGGACAGGTCATCAGCAGGGAGGTCATACGACATAATGTCGGATGCCCTTATTCCAAGATATATTGCAGTTGGAGTTGCAAGATATTCTGAAATGTGCGCGGTCTTTATTGCCCCATAAGCAATTGAAGCATAGATTCTGTAAGACCAAGGATCACCGTCAAGGAATACTAAAACAGGAAGATTCCATTCCTCATTCATTCTCTTGATTATTCTTCGAGTCGAACGAGCGGGCTGCCCCTTCAGATGAATTAGTGCACACCTAGAATCATCATCAAACCCATTCTCTACCAATCGGTCAAACATTCCACCGGTCTCGATTGCCATTATGAAATCTACATCGTGGTCTACAAGTTTGAGTTTTTCAGATTCTACATTATATGGAACTCCGTATCCAGAATCTCCTACATCATCCCTGCAGTTGATTCGCATCCATTCACCCTTTCGGTTTCGTTCTTCGAAGGTGATATTGCCAATAATCCGAGCTCCATCTTCTTCAGGTCTAAGTTTGAAATCTTCTCGCATACATTTGGTCACAATTTCAAGATCTTCTGCAAGATTATTACTTTCATTCTGCGAACCAAATTTACCATGACCCCAACCTTCGGAAATGTAGTACATTTCTCTGAGTGTTGATGATTTTCCAGCCTCAATCATTTCTTCAATAAATTCACTAACATGTAAAGCCCGAAGTAATTGCCTAGCCGAGCCTAGAGATGTTGCATCACGTGTAGATTTCTTTTTCCCATATTTGTAAACACCGAGTTTTTTGTCGAAAGCGATATTTTGTTTAGTTCTGACTGGAAGCGTCATTCTAGGAGGGTCTCCTTTCAACATTTTATCGTGCATTTCAGCAGCGATGCCATGCAACGCATCAATTACTTCTTCCTTAGTGAATCCATTTGCACTCATTCATTCCCCTCCTCGTAAGCCCAAAGGCCCATTGCATCAGTTTCACTATTTCCTCCAACATCCACAACTTCTTCGGTCAAATTTCCCTCGGCACTCTCAATTTCTTTAGTAGGGGTTCTTTCGACCAAATGTTCGATGGATTCAGTTCTAGGGGCAGCGCGCTCTGCCTCTGCTGCAGCCAAGGCGTCCATTTTCCGCATCTCATCGAGAAGTTTCTCATCAATCCTCGTAGCGCCAATAATTTCTCCATTACCTCTAAAGAAAATATCAGATTCATTCCAATCTCCCTTTGATAGTCCAGAAACTGCAAAGCGTATCTCAGCCGATTGTCCGGGGTCTAAAGTATCCAATCTCCAGTTCCAAAGACCTGTTGTTTCTTTTCTCCCTCCTCTTGGATTATCAACAATACATACTCCATCCGCTTCCGGCCATTTTGCCAATATTGTGTAGGCCCGAGCCCTAGCGGTGTAGTTGTAAATTGTAATTGAGCAAATGGTTTTCTTAGTTTCCTTATCCCAAATAATTTCATCTTCAAGGAATACTGCATTCATTATTTTCGTAATCACAGGGGCGAGATCAGGTTCTTCTCGCTCTAGAAGTTCAGAAGTCTTCTTTGATATTTCAGGTAGAATGATATTGATTAAATCGAATTTTTCCTGAGCCTTTTTTCGCTGAGAGCTCTTCTTCAGATGATTCCTTAATCCTCTTCCAACTTCTAACATAGCCTTTCTGATTTCTTCGAAAACTTCCTCATTGTCTGCTACAGCTTCCTTTGCTTCACTAGTGAATTGAACATTAGTTGATGCAAGATGAATTAGAACAGCTGCAGGCCCCTTTGGCAAGCCCCTTCCACCGGGATGATCTAATCCATATCTCTTCCAATCCACAGACTCCAACCCTTTCGTCAATAAGCAGCCACCTTGTTGATACATTAGGGGAACACGATTGGCAAAGCGCAACACTTCAATGGGTCCATCCGCCTGTAAATCGCCTCCGAAAACAAGGCCCACTTCAATTTGGAATGGATTTCCTAGAGACACAGCCGGCTTTCGAGTTACAGTTGAGGCGAATCTTGAATCAATTGCTTTAGAAAGCCCCTTCTTGATTAGCATCTCTTCAATTGGTGACAAGCAATCAGTAGGAGGGGCTAGTAGTTTGACACCTTGAAAAGCCTCAACCATTGCTTGCGCTTCGTCGGCCTTTACTCGAACAGGAGTCCGTCCTTCTTCAAGCCCCGCCGCCTGAAGAATTTCTTTGGCCGCTCGCACACTTACTCCCGAAAAATTATGTCTAAGGAACGAAGTCAGTTTTCGTTCGTCCGCCTCTTTGAGCATACGTTGTAATTGACCGAGTTGTATTCCGTGAGGATGTGGTTTAATCTCTTCAACAACTCTAGGTAAGCGATCAGTTGTCCGAATCCAGTGCCCTTGTTCAATAATTTCTCCTTCCTTATCTTTGACAATTAATTTGATTGAGGCATGAGGATTTACTATACTCGTCATTCGTAGATATTGGTGAACAGATTGCCGACCGCGTTGATATTTTGCTCTCATCACAGTCCGGATTTTGAGCCCATGCTCAACTTCTTCTCCATTCTCGAACCAAACATCTCTACGCTCATTTGACTTTGTGGCACGATTCTTTCGAGTATCTAATCCTAAATCCACATAGACGGCCGAAGAATCAGAAGCTACTTTTGATACAACACTGGTTTTCGACCCTGTGGTAAGTTGGCTATACATGACGACGCCAGTAATCCCGATACCCTGCTGCCCTCGCGTTTGTCTAATTGCGTGGAATCTAGAGCCCAGCAGGAATTTTCCAAACACATTCTCAACCGAATCCCGTGGGATACCTGGCCCATTATCCTGACAAATCAACTCAAGGCGATCGCTTCCAATGCGATTTATTTCAATCTTGATTTCAGGTAAGATGCGGGTTTCTTCACAGGCATCAAGTGAATTGTCAACAGACTCTTTGACCGCGGTAATTACAGCTCTCTGAAGGGTGTCGAATCCGAGGAAATGTTTGTTCTTCTCAAAGAATTCACTAATTGAAATCTGCTTTTGTTTGCTTGCAATTTTCTCTGCATCTACCATCGCGAATACCCCCCTCAGGTCCTCCCATAGTCCGAATGACTCGGGGCCTGTTTGCGGTCGAACTTGTCCGAGAGCCTGACCCACTTAACTATGCATGACTCTTCTGCGGCTTAGTGTGCGAAACTGATTGATTTAGAGAATGTCGCCAACTCTTGTTAATACTAATCACCCAAATAGTTCAGGATGCCAAGCAGTAATATATCCAGTAAAAGCACTAGCCATAACTGTTAATGGACTCGCAAGATACAATTTTCCGGGACCAGACCTACCTTGGAAATTGCGATTTATTGCAGATATTGAGACTTGTTCGGAGTTATTTGAAACACCCGGCCCTGCGCCTATACAAGCACCACAACCAGGGTCGATTAGTTTGATTCCAGCCCGCTCAAACATTTCTGTCCAACCTTTTCTTTGAGACAAATCTTTCACAGATTTCGAGCCAAATTGGATGTAGCAATCAACACCTTTTGCAATAGTCAATCCCGCATCAAGGGCGGCTTTGGTAACCATAGCGTAGTATGCAAAATCATCATCTTTCCCGGCTGTACATGAACCAGCATATGCGATATCGATAGAAACTTCACCTAATTCATCGATATAGGCCCCATTAGTAGGATCTGAAGGTATTCCTTTGTTCGGATCGCCTGGGTGTGCAACCATTGGGCGAATTTCTGACAAATCTATTGTGTGAACGCCGCCATGATATACAGCATTTTCATCAGGATTAACAAAAGCTGCCCGAATTTCATCTTCACTTAGATTTGAACGTCGTTCAAGAAGCCAATCTACAGTTAAATCATCGGCTTCACAAATACCAGTTTTTGCCGAACACTCAGTAGCCATATTGCACAAAGTAGCCCTCTCATCCATAGAGAGGGAAACCAAGCCCGGGCCGCCAAATTCCATTGAACGATCTAGCGTATCGGATTTTGTGGCATATTTCCAAAGTATGTGCAATATCACATCCTTTGCAGTACACCCCGAATCAAGATTTCCAGTGAGTTCAAATCGAATACTTTCTGGAACTTTCACAAATGCGAATTGATTGTGAACAAGATTTGCATATTCGGTAGCTCCTACCCCATAAGTCAGAGCATTGGAAGCCCCACCCATGCAAGTGTGACTATCTGTCGCTTGAATGAAATCGCCCACGTCGATAAATTCCTCTCTTGCCACCTGATGACAAATACCAGGGCTAACGCCATCCACTGCCGAGTAATCCCTAACTCCAGAGTGCCTTTGAAAATCCACCTGCAGGTCTCGCAGAGTTTGTATTTTATCGGCAAATCTTCCAAATCTAGGAACACCCGTTGCATACAACAAATGGTCCTCAAAAACAGCAAATTTTGGAGGATTTGGTATTGTATAATCTCCTCCATATTCTGCTGCTAGAAAGTTGTGAACCTGAGCGGTAGTAAATTCGTGTGAATAACCTCCATCTACTTGTGCAATTACTGCATCCCCCGGTTTCACAAAACCACGTTTACCATTTTGACCGAGTAATTTGTTTGAGATAATCTTCTCAGCCATTGTCATTGGAATTGGATTTGTACTTATTGCCGGTAATGCAACCCCCCCTCCCTTCAATTGCTTAGCAAAAGGCAAAATCCCTCCATTTTCTACAATCATTTTAGTTACAGCATCATACTTGTTGGTGAACTCGTTAAGAGATATGGTTTCTCCATTTTGCAGCCTCTCCAACATAGCGTGGTCGCCCATCAACTGTCCAAGATTGATATTATTCCGTTCGTGTATTGGGGCAAAGGATGCAGCAATAACAATACGAATTCCAGACCACCTTTCGCATTGAGCCGCAGTTTCTCGGCTACTACCAGTTCCTTTGCGGTGGCCGCTTACGATAACAGAGAATCCTCCGTCCATCAATGCTTTTTCTTCAAAGACACGCTTACCATCGTGAAGTAGGCCCGCATACGCATTTTCAGCTAATATGGCAGGATCATGATCAAAGCAGACCCATGCAGGAGTCATCACGTCTGTATTGATATCATCTAGAAGATCATTGACACTAAGATCCTTCATTCTCAAATCCAATCCTTCATACAACTGTTGTTTGATGAGATCAAGATCTTTAGTAAGAAACAGAACTCGCGATTCGGCGTCTAGTGACACTTCAGAGGGTGGCCATTGTGCACTCATTTTTCCCTCTCCTACAGCACCCCCAAGATACGTTGCTATTTCACCCTTAGTGAAGTGCAACACAGATTAGTAAATTACAATATTATTGGTTAACTATAGTACTCTAAGATTTAAATAAGAAGTCATTTGCGAATATATTACCTTTCTCACGAAAGGAGGATGAGAGTATGTCAGAATATTTAGTCGAAGACATTGTGAAGTGTAGCGAATGCGGGTCGAGAAATCTCAACAGAGACGAGACCCGAGGCGAGGTCGTCTGCGACGACTGCGGCCTTGTTTTAGAAGACAAGGTGATAGATCAGGGTGCCGAATGGCGCGTATTCAGTCCGGAACAGGGCGACCAGCGTGCACGTACTGGTGCACCAATGACCGTGATGCTTCACGACAAGGGTTTGTCAACAGATATTGACTGGCAAAACAAAGACTATTCTGGTAAAACAATTTCATCCCGATACCGTTCGCAATTTTATAGAATGAGAAAGTGGCAGAAGCGTTCTCGAGTTAGCAATGCTACTGAGCGAAATCTAGCCATGGCATTGGCTGAATTGGATAGAATGGCAAGCCGTCTTGATTTACCTAAGAGTATCCGAGAAACCGCTGCTGTGAATTACAAAAAGGCAGTTGAGAAGAGACTGATTCGGGGCCGTTCAATCGAAGGTGTCGCTGCTGCGTCTCTCTATGCGGCCTGCCGTCAGTGCAACAACCCTCGAACACTTGATGAAATTGGTGAAGCAAGTCGAACCGGACGAAAAGAAATCGGCCGAACTTACCGCTTTATGGTACGTGAATTGAAGATGAAGATTCCACCAACCAAGCCAGAGGATTACATTCCACGATTCTGTTCAGGACTCGATCTTGATGCAGAAGTGCAAGCTAAGGCATACGAATTGATTGCTAAGGCTCAAGAGAAGGAATTAACCAGTGGTCGTGGACCAACTGGAATAGCCGCTTCAATCATTTACATTGCAAGCGTTCTTTGTGGTAAGCGTCGAACTCAGCGCGAGGTTGCTGAGGTCGCGGGTGTTACAGAGGTCACAATTCGAAACAGGTACAAGGAACTCATCCAAAACCTGAACATCGAGTTAGAGATTTGAATTAGGTGGCCTTTTGATGGCCAGACGCGAAGGCAAGGCACTTGTCTGGCAGCGAACTAATGAGCGACTAGGAGAGTCAGTTAGGGATGCCTATGAGATTGCACCTCTCCCTAATCCTCCTCTAGAATTACCAGATTTTCCAGCCATACCTCCTCGTGATTCTGAATCTTTAGTTCGGCAAGCAATGGGAATTTTCTCAGTTGATAGACAAGGTTTCGAGATTCGATTAGTAGAAATCACCGATCTCATTCTTCCCGATTATGTGAAAAGAGCAATAGATCCAGAAGAAGCCGAATCTCGATGGCTCGAAAAGAACGCAGATGAAATCTCGGAGAGAATATTAGTTCTCATTGCTCGTGATTGGCTAACTTCAGCACTGGATGAGCATTCACCCGATACAGATCGTTGGTACCTTGGTGTTTCATTGGTCACCGGCATTGCTCTATGTGGCTCAGATGTGGCTCGCGATGATTGTTATCCTCTAATCGAATCGATTGCATATGCAGTTACTCCAAGATCCCTTCCTTACTCTAATACATCAGGGCGCCACCAATTATCTTGGAATCCTGATAGTGCCACCAAAGCCTCATTCCCACCTCATCCTAGTGGGGTGATGGCCGCCACAGCAATTCTTGACACACTTTCCTTACGTGATTCATCATTACACAATGTACTACCTATTTGGCTTGAGAATCTTTCAGTATCATACTCTCTTTCCCCGGTTCTAGATATTTCTAATCGCGTACTCCAGGGGCTTAGTCAGGCTAATTCCGAATCGGCGCCGGCCTATGTCAACGCGGGGTTGCAATTACTACCCAATTTACCTGAAGAAGCCAAAGACATCCTCGTTGCTTGCTCAGAACATAGTGAACCACAAGCACGTCGCCGAGTAGCCGAATCACTACCTCGCATTTCTTCTGAATATCCCTCTTTTGCACTAACTCTTGCCGATAGACTTCTCAAAGATGAGGATGATTCAGTTGTGGTATTGACAGCAACCTTTGTGGGTTCTCTTTCCCGTACATCTAACGAGAATTTCATAAATCGTGCCTCCACTATTCTTGATTTAGGAAATCAAAAAGCAATCCAAAGAATTGTTGAATCAGGACTCAGGGACTATCTTTCTCAGAACGCAGAAGATTCCCACTCACTCCTCGTGAAGGCGTGGATTAATTCTTCAGAATTAGGGCGTTCAAGAGTTGCTAATTTGATTGTTGAGCAATTCAAAGTAAATCCTAAAGCTTTCTTGAAGACCTGTTCAGAAGTTCAACAATTAGATTCAGACTCAAATTCAGAACTTATCCGCTACATCGAGATGCGCAGCCCAGAAGCCAGGTCTCTTCTGAATTAATTAGGAGCAACCTGTAGTTGCCCCACAAGCATTGCACTTCAGACAGGTTCCATTCCGAACCATCTGACTACCTCCGCAGTCATCACAGATGTCTCCAGTGAAACCGCGTTCTCGAGCCAATCTTCGAATTCTCGCATCACTATTCTCAGTAGGGGTGGCGGCGGCTAAAGTCAATTGTACATCTCGGCGGTCACCTTGGACTCGCATGACTCCATCATCAGTCTGTTCAGGTCGGCTAATCGAGGTGGTTTCGAGATCTTCCGCAGATACGTGTGCCAAATCATCTCGGTTTAGGTGTTGAATAGCCAATTCTCTGAATATGTAGTCCACAATTGATGTGGCCATTTTCACCCGACCGCTTCCACCAGTGACCATACCACTAGGGTCAAACTTCTGGAATGTGAAGGATTTGACAAAGGCATCGAGAGGAACTCCATATTGTAAACCAATAGATACTGCAATTGCGAATTGATTCAGTAATGATCTCCAAGCAGCCCCTTCTTTCGATGTTGTAATCATGATTTCTCCAAGTCTTTCATCATCATATGTGCTAGAAGAGAGATAGACGGTGTGGCCACCAACTCTAGCTTTCATAGTACTCGATGAGCGAACATCAGGCAAAGGCCGCCGTGTTGCAATATAGTTGTGAACAAACTGCTCTGCTAGAACTTGTGCTGCTGGTGCTGGAACGGGCAGAGCTTGAGCCGTCTCCTCTACCATCTTGTGCACAACAGTTACCGCTTCATCTTCTTCAGTCAATGTACTCGCATCAACCAATTGATTCATCAGTGGTTGAGACAACTTCGAGCCGTCTCGATAAACCGCACATGCTTTGTTCATTGTTTCATGACTCAATTCGTATGCCTCCCTGATATCATCTATAGAAGCATTTGCGGGCATATTGATTGTTTTCGAAATGGCCCCTGAGATAAATGGTTGAGCTGCGGCCATCATTAGCACGTGAGCCTTCCATTCGATTGACCTCTTTCCATACTTTCCACAAGGTGTTGCACAATCAAAGACAGCTAGGTGCTCATCTTTTAGGCCCGGTGCACCCTCAATCGTTCCATATCCAAAGACATGGTCATTTGCCTCATCAATTTGTGAAGCAGTGTATCCAAGATGACCAAGGACATCGAAGAAAGCATCATTGTATTGTGCTTCAGACATTCCTAGAGATTCTGTACAGAATTCTTGGCCAAGAATAGATGGTGCGAAAGCCGAACGAATATCGAAAACATCAGGGAAACTACTCTCTATTTTCTTTATTGTTGAATTATCGAATCCTTTTTCCTTCAACGTCATAGATGAAACCGTCGGGCAATTTTTCAGTGAAGCAGTACCCATGATATATTCTTGAATTGCTTCAGTCTGCTTTGCTGAATAACCGAGTCTTGTGAGGGCATTTGGCACTCCGTGATTGATGATTCTTAGTGAGCCGCCGCCAGCCAGTTGTTTGTACTGTACCAATGAGAATTGTGGCTCAACTCCAGTGGTATCAGCCCCCATCACGAGGCCAATAGTTCCTGTTGGCGCAATAACAGTCGTCTGAGCATTCCGGAATCCGTGCTCTTCACCTTCTCTTAGAGCCCGGTCCCAAGAGTTTCGTGCAGCCTCAAGGAGATCCTTTGGACACTTCTTAGAATTGATGCCCATAGGGGTGACACTCAATCCTTCGTATTCATCAGCAGGAGCGTCATATGCTGCTCGGCGATGATTCCTCATCACTCGCAACATATGCTCAGAGTTTGACTCATAATCGGGAAAGGTTCCCAGAATAGATGCCATTTCCGCACTTGTGGCATAAGACTCTCCACACATTATCGAAGTAACTGCGCCACATATTGCGTATCCTCGCTCGTCATCATAAGGAATTCCCATATGCATTAGCATCGAACCTAGATTGCAAAATCCTAGGCCAAGAGTCCTGTATTCGTAGGACTTACGAGCAATTTCATAGGAAGGGAATTGAGCCATTAGCACGCTAATCTCAAGTGTTGTAGTCCAGAGTCTGACCGAGTGTCTGAAATCATCAACATTGAATGTTTGAGTAGGTTTGTCGTAGTAATGTAGTAGGTTGATACTCGCTAAATTACAAGCGGTATCATCGAGGAACATGTATTCACTACAAGGATTTGAGCCATTGATTCTACCACCTTCAGGGCATGTGTGCCATTCATTGATGGTGGTATCAAATTGAACACCTGGATCCGCACAGGCCCAAGCGGTATATGCAACCTTATTCCACAAATTGGCAGCGGGCATCGAGCGATTCGGAACAGGGTCTCGTCCAGCTTTTGCAGCTTTTTCTAATTCAGTGCGGAAATACAAATTCCATTCACCGTTATCTCTTAGGGCATCCATGAATGAGTTTGGTACACGAACAGAGTTGTTACTGTTCTGTCCTGAAACTGTAGCATATCCCTCGCCTTGCCAATCAGTATCTAGAACTTCAAACTCTAGACTCTTCCAACCCTGACCAGCGAGGTCAAGAATGCGTTTGATATGCGGCTGAGGTATACTATCACGAACTGCCTTCACCATTGCCATCTTCAGAGAGCCATTTGTAGCAGGGTTGAGTCTTCCATCATCTTCATCAAAAGACCAAATTGCTTCCATTATTGCGTCGGAATGTTTCTGTAGAATATTAGAACCTATGACAAGAGCTGAAACTTTTTCTTCTTCAGTAAGTTTCCAATCAATGTATTCTTCTATATCGGGGTGATCCAAATCTAAAGTTACCATCTTCGCTGCTCGGCGGGTAGTGCCTCCAGATTTTATCGCTCCAGCCGCCCGGTCACCAATCTTTAGGAACGAAAGTAAACCACTAGAAGTTCCGCCACCAGAGAGAGGTTCCCCCGCTCCTCTAATTCTAGAGAAGTTTGACCCGGTTCCCGAGCCATACTTGAACAACAAAGCCTCCCTATTCCAAAGCCCCATGATTGATTCACTTCCACCTACAAGTGAATCGCTGACGGACTGGATAAAGCAAGCGTGAGGTTGAGGGTGGGTGTAAGCATCTTCTGACAATTTCACTTCCCCAGTTAAAGGATCAACATAGTGGTGTCCTTGAGCTGGCCCTTCAATTCCATAAGCCCAATTTAATCCAGTATTGAACCATTGAGGGCTATTTGGTGCTGAGCGCTGACTTGCGATAAGATAACACATTTCATCATAGAATGCCCGAGCATCAGCCTCACTAGCGAAGTACCCATGTTTGTATCCCCAGTATGTCCAAGTTCCGGAAAGGCGGCGGAATAATTCTCGCCCATCATTTTCCCCTACGAATCTACTTTCAGCGTCGAGGCTCTGAAGCTTCTCATGATCAGGCTCACTCTTCTGGAGCCATACCGGAACACCTTCTTCCGGCACTTTACGTAGAGCAGCGGGTACACCTGCCTTTCTCAGATATTTTTGAGCACAAATCTTGCCAGGCACACCAGCAAAACCAGATGGAAGTTTCACTCCTTGGATTTCGTGAGCAAGACTTCCGTCGGGGTTTCGGATTTCCACACTCATTTCTATCCAATTGAATTGTTCGAAGGGGTCAGCCCCAGCAGTTGTGAATCTACGTTCAATGACGAGACCTTTCTCAGCCTCTCCAATTTCTTCTATGGATTCTTCTTCTGATCTCGTCTGCATAGTCCCCTCTCCAATAATTCCCCGGCTCAATTCTGAAGCTTCCCTCGCGCGAAGGGTTTGGTTGTGCTCAGAGAGGGTGTTTAATGATTCAGTATAACTCACCCTCCTTGGAGGAGGGTTTGCTTTGAAAAACTAACATATCAGTAATCGCTCTAATGATATTTTTTCCCAGATTAAGATAGCATTTCTAATTCCCAATCGAGAGAGGCTCCAGATCGAGTAATCATTATTCCCACTCTGCAAAATTTTTCGTGACTGCCTTCAATCAATCGTCGAACTAACACTTCAGGAACATCTCCTTTTATGATATATTTCATCTGAATCGAAGTAATTACTTTAGGGTAATCTTCAGCCATTTCTACTTCTATCTCAATTGTAGCAAATTCGACATTATCCACTCTCTCTTTCAAGCCGCCGACTACATCGATTAGTGAGCAGGCGGCATGAGCGTGAATGAGCATTTCAGTAGGACTTGGGGAATCCTTGTCATAGATGTTGAAACTCTTGCCCCCACCTGTTGTTCCGACGTAACCGCCAGCCCCCGTCCAAGTGACTTCCCCCTTCATATCCCTTCCAAGTAGTGGGGTCTCTTCAAGGGTTGGCTTCATCAATGTCGGGCCAGCCGCCAGTCTGAGAGACATGAGTGGAGGCGCGGCAATAACGATGCGGGAAGGATGCCTAAACGTTCCATCCCACCCCATAATCCATTACATCGAAGGCGATGGAATCGGCATCGACATAACTCCTGTAATGATGAAAGTAGTCGATGCTGCAGTGGATTGCGCATACGGAAACAGCCGTAGTATACATTGGAGTGAGGTGCTAGCCGGTCAGAAAGCCTTTGACGCAACCGGCGAATGGCTTCCTAGTGAGACTCTAGATGCAATGCGAACAGGCCTTGTATCAATCAAGGGTCCTTTGACGACTCCCGTTGGAGGAGGAATTAGATCACTCAATGTTGCACTCCGTCAACAACTCGACCTATTCGCCTGTGTACGGCCAGTACGTTGGTATTCTGGCACCCCAAGTCCAGTGAAAGATCCGGGTGCCGTTGACATGATTATTTTCCGAGAGAACAGCGAAGATGTTTACGCGGGAATTGAGTGGGAATCAGGTAGTCCTGAGGTTCGCAAGGTCATAGATTTCCTTCAAAATGAGATGGGTGTTTCCAAGATTCGATTTCCTGATACTAGTGGAATAGGAATCAAACCAATATCTAGTGAAGGAACAGCACGAATTGTTCGAGCGGCTATTCAGTATGCTATTGATAATGACAAGGATAGTGTAACTCTAGTTCACAAGGGCAATATCATGAAATTTACAGAAGGCGGCTTCAGAGATTGGGGCTATCAATTAGCTCAAGATGAATTTGGAGCAGAGTTGCTAGACGGGGGGCCTTGGTGCACCTTAACTAATCCAAACACAGGCACTACAATCACCATCAAAGATGTCATTGCAGACGCGATGCTCCAGCAAGTTCTCACCCGTCCACGCGAGTATGGTGTGTTAACAACAATGAATCTCAATGGGGATTACATCTCAGATGCCCTTGCCGCTCAAGTGGGTGGTATTGGCATAGCACCGGGTGCTAATATCAACTACGATACTGGAATTGCGATTTTTGAAGCAACACACGGAACCGCTCCTAAGTACACAGGCCAGGATAAGGTAAACCCAGGCAGCCTAATTCTTTCGGCAGAGATGATGCTACGTCATATGGGCTGGCTCGAGGCCGCAGATCTAATCGTCAAGGGCATGGAAGGAGCGATTTCTGCGAAGACAGTGACCTATGACTTTGAGCGCCAAATGGATGATGCCACCCTACTCAAGTGTAGCGAGTTCGGCGCTGCTATTATCACACATATGTGAGTGATTTAGATGGATTTTGCTTCTCTGAACCTATGCCAACCCTTGTTGGACGCGCTCGACAAAATTGGTTATGTCACCCCAACTCCAATTCAGGCTGAAGCCATTCCCTCTCTTATTGAAGGACACGACATGCTCGGTTGTGCTCAGACAGGCACAGGAAAGACCGCAGCCTTTTCACTACCAATTCTCGATGCTATGGCTAATGATCCGTGGTCCAGCCCACGTCGTATCCGTACTCTGATGCTATGCCCAACACGTGAATTGGCAGCTCAGATTCATGACAATATCCAGCAATATGCTCAACACCTTGACATTCGTTCTATGGTTATGTTCGGTGGTGTATCACAAAAACCTCAGGTGAAGATTTTGCGTCGAGGTGTCGATATTCTAGTTGCCACCCCTGGTCGGTTACTCGATCTCATTTCACAAGGGCACGTCGACTTGTCTCATGTGCAATTTCTAGTTCTCGATGAAGCAGACCGTATGCTTGATATGGGTTTCATCCGAGATATCCGAAAGATTCTCGCACAGATTCCAGAAAAGCGTCAAAGTCTGTTGTTTAGTGCCACCATGCCACACTCAATCGTTGAATTGTCTCGTGACATGCTCCACAATCCAGTAAGTGTATCAATCACACCCGAATCAACTACAGTCGAGGCAATTAAACAATCATTGATGTTCGTTATGAAGAGCGACAAAAGAGGACTTTTGACTCATATTATTAACGAGGAAAAACCCGAGAAGGTACTCGTTTTCAGTCGCACCAAACATGGTTGCAACCGTATTGTCAAGCAACTTGGACAAGATGGAATCAAAGCCCTCGCCATTCATGGAAACAAGAGTCAAGGCGCACGTGAGAAAGCTCTTGCCCAATTCCGCAAAGGCACCCTAAAAGTTCTAGTCGCCACAGATGTGGCTAGTCGTGGAATAGATGTATCAGACATCAGTCATGTCATTAATTTGGATTTACCCAACGAACCTGAGGTCTATGTGCATCGTATTGGACGTACGGGACGTGCAGGACAGGGAGGAATCGCGATTGCCTTCTGCGACGAGAATGAAGGCGAATATCTACGCCGTATTGAGAAAATAATTCGTCAAGGTATCCATGTAGATACAGATCACCCATTCCATTCCGAGAAGGCCAAATCACGTAAGGGCGATAAGGCCCCAAAGAAGCAGCAAAATCGGGGCCGAGGGCAACGACAGGTGCGAAATGACAACTCCAAAGGTCAACCGTTCTTTGGGCATTCGAAAGGCAAATCCAGCGGCAAACGCAATAGTGGCCGCTCCGGCAACAATCGAAATCGTCGACAACGCAAGCGCCGAACTCGTTAATGAATAGTAGATGCGCTAATATCTCACAGGCAGTGTCGAACTTCATGGACGAGGTTAGGCAAAACACTCAGCGAATCAGAGATGAAGCCGATGGCGACTCTTTGTCTTGGTTTGAGACACTTTATGCAACAGCCAACGGGGATGAATATTGGATTCCCTGGTCAGATGGTGCACCACACCGTTTCCTTGTTGAATGGAGTTTCAGCATCAAATCTCGAGGACGAGCTCTAGTTGTCGGGTGTGGCCTTGGGGAAGACGCAGCATATCTGTCGCGGCAGGGTTGGGATGTGACAGCATTCGATATTTCCTCTTCTGCTGTCCAGTGGGCCAAAGAAAATCATCCAACAGAGGATATTGATTGGCAAACTGCAGATCTTCTTTCACTACCTGAACACTGGAAGGAATTATTTGACCTAGTTGTTGAAGTGCACATTCTACAGGCAATACCAGAACCACTTCGTATTCTCGCTGCACCAAACTTGGCCCCCTTACTCACACCAACTGGCCATCTAGTTTGCATTGGCCGATTAAATGAAAATGAAGAAGAGTTTGAAGGCCCACCTTGGCCACTTACTCGACAGTTCATCGACTCAATAGGCTCGGATTTTAATCAAGTTGACTTTGTCAAAGGTAATCTTCCTCATGATGAACCAGAGGTTGTCAGGTATCGATCTGTGTGGAAAAGGGGAAATTAACTAATTTCTTCCTTTTTTTGTGAAAACGGGTCATAGCGGCGGTGTAATTTGAAGCACTAATTGCGCAAAATGGAAGCCGTTGTGCATTTTTTCACCCTACGGTTTAATTATTGCACCGAGTGTTGGTTGACTGTATGACGGTAATCGCAGGATACGCTCGCTCGCCCTTCACACCCGCCCGAAAAGGCTCTCTCGCCAGAACACGCCCTGA
>Ga0208894_1000195_pt1 | contig 52329 bp, 52 predicted proteins | sample ETNtaG_12_FD_185752 | JGI IMG/M metagenome (GOLD analysis project Ga0208894, IMG submission 185752) | Marine microbial and viral communities from oxygen minimum zone, Eastern Pacific Ocean - ETNP201306SV49 (SPAdes) (version 2) | ecosystem: Environmental > Aquatic > Marine > Oceanic ...
AATTAATGTTATTGAGGATGAACAGGAAAAAGACCCTGATAACAAAGTTATGGATACATCTATGAAAGAAGAAATCGCTTCAGCTCTAAGCACCTTAACAGACAGAGAGCGCTCTGTAATTGAAATGTATTTTGGCATTAATAGAGATCGTTCATTTACATTAAATGAGATTGGAGAACAATTTAGTCTTACTAGAGAAAGAGTGAGACAAATAAAAGAAAAAGCTATTCGAAGACTTGCACACAAAACTAGAAGTGAACCTCTAAGGGTCTATTTAGGACAGTAGTCTTGAATTCTTTTCAAATTTTACTTCCAGTATTTGCTTTAGTTTTTTTAACCTATTTTCACATCGCACTGAATGCTTTTCTTATAAAAAAATCTATACAAAATAACGAGTTAGATTACAAATGGATGAAATTTATGCCTTCATGGCAAGAAATTCCCAACGATGTTCATAGTTCAAGAGAGTTGTATAAAAATTTGTTTGAAACACCATTAATTTTTTATTTTTACTGTTTACTAGCTTACAATTTAGATCATGTAACAATTTTGAATCTTACGCTTTCTTGGATTTTTGTTTTGTTAAGAATCTGGCATTATTATGTAAGAATACAGAATCCAAAACTATCAAATCGAAGACCTCCATTTCAGTACTCAGTTGTTGTGTCTTTCTTTCTTTGGGTAGAGCTTTTAATAACTTCTCTGAAATAATTTATAGCACAACTTAATTCATAGTTGTATAATCCTCATATATGGCTAAAAAACCAAAAATTGCAATTATTGGAAGACCTAATGTTGGCAAATCCACTCTTTTTAATAGATTGGCAGGAAAAAGAACATCAATTGTTGATCAGCTTGAGGGGGTTACAAGAGATCGGATTTATTCTTCAGCAGAATGGCTTTCAAATGAATTTGATATAATTGATACAGGTGGGTTCGTGAGCTCAGATGAAGATATTTTTAATCAAAAAATAAAAGAACAAATATCACAAGCGCTTGGAGAGTGCGATGGACTTATTTTTTTAGTTGACGGGAAAGAAGGAATCAATCCTAATGATCATTATCTATCAAAACTTGTTAGGAGGTCAGGAAAAAAATACGTTCTAGCTGTAAATAAATGTGATGTACCAGCTCACAGTGACAGAATAAATTCATTTTTTGATTTAGGCCTAGATAAGCCAACTCCAATATCAGCTTTAAATGGCTCAGGAATTGGAGATATTTTAGATATTCTATTAGCTGAATTTGATTTCTCATTGATAGAAAGTGATTTGAAGGAAGATTGTTCAATTTCAATAGTAGGAATGCCGAATGTTGGAAAATCTTCACTTTTAAATGCCATTATCCAAAAAGATCAAGCAATTGTCTCCGACATTGCAGGCACAACAAGAGATTCAATTGATACTACAATAAAATGGCATGGAAGAAATATTAAGATTATTGATACTGCAGGTCTAAGAAAAAAAAGTAAAGTTGACGATAATATTGAATTCTATAGTTCATTGAGGGCTATGGATTCTTTATTACGATCAAACATTGTATTATTAGTAGTAGATGTTCAGAAAGGCTTTACAAAGCAAGAAAAGTCAATTGCCAAAGAAGTAATTAAAAAAGGTAAAAGAATGGTAATCCTTGTAAACAAATGGGATTTAATAAGCGGAGAAGATATCTCAGCTGATATGTATAAGGAAAATATGTATCATGAGTTTAAAGATCTTCAGCATTATCCAATAATTTTTGTTTCCGCTTTAACAAAAAGAAGAGTATCTAATGTTTTAGAGAAAGCTTGGGAAGTTTTTAAAAAACAAAATGAAAAGTTATCTACAAAGAAATTGAACGAGTGGCTTGAAAAATCTATTAGAAATTATCCTCCACCAGCTACACAAGCAAAATCAATTAAAATTAAATTTGTTGAACAAGTACAATACTCCCCACCAATATTTGCGCTTTTTAGCAATTATCCAAAACTTATATCTGTTCAATATCTTAGATATTTACATAACCAATTAAGGGATTCATTTGATTTGAAAGGTATTACAGTTAAGTTTTCTTTGAGAAAAGGGTAATGAATAAAAAGCAAATTTATAGCTGGGCTTTATATGATTGGGCAAATTCTGCTTTTGCAACAACAGTAATGGCAGGTTTCTTCCCAATTTTTTTTCAGGAATATTGGTCAAATCCAGATAACATATCATTAAGTACTTTTTATTTGGGTCTTGGAAATTCAATTGCCTCAATAATTGTTGCTTTATTAGCTCCAATTTTAGGAGCAATTGCAGACAGGGGAAGCTTTAAGAAAAAATTTCTTATATTTTTTGCATTTCTAGGAGTAGTAATGACACTGGGTTTGGGATTTATTGCTCAGGGAATGTGGCCTATTGCTTTATTAGTTTATATATTTTCAACAATTGGATTTTCTGGAGCTAACATTTTTTATGATTCGTTACTTCCATCAATCTCAAATGACGATAATATTGACAAAGTATCAGCTTTAGGTTTCTCTTTAGGATATCTTGGCGGGGGAATTTTAGTTATAATAAATGCTGCAATGGTTAATTTCCCATCCTTTTTTGGATTAAGCAGCGTTGTTGAAGCAACTCAATATTCTTTTATTTCTGTAGCAATTTGGTGGTCTACTTTTTCAATACCATTAATAATTTTTGTTAAAGAAGAAAAAGTTAATAAAAAAGAAAGCATTAAAGATTCCATAAAAAATGGAATTATTCAATTTAAAAATACTTTTCAGGATATTAAGAAGTTGAAAGTAGTAGCTACTTTTCTTTTAGCTTATTGGTTATATATTGATGGTGTAGATACAGTTGTTAGAATGGCTGCAGCTTTCGCATCAACTTTACAATTTTCTACAGGAGATATTATTGGAGCACTTGTTTTAATTCAATTAGTAGCTTTTGTAGCAACTTTAGTTTACATCAGAATTTCAAATTATATTGGCTTGAAAAATGGCATATATTTAGGAATTATTGGGTATATAATCATTATTATTTGCGGTTTTTTTGTAGAGAATGTATCTCAGTTTTACATTGTTGCATTTTTAATAGGTTGTTTTCAAGGCGGAATTCAATCAATTAGTAGAAGTCTTTACTCTAGAATTATTCCAGAAAATAAAGCTGCAGAATTTTACGGCTTCTATAATATGTTAGGAAAATTTGCTGCAGTTTTTGGACCAGTGCTTATGGGATCAGTGACTTTAATTTTAAGTAATAATTTTGATAATGAAATTACCGCAGCAAGATATGGATTATTATCAATAATGATACTTTTTATACTTGGCGCGTATGTTTTTTCTAAAGTTGATATTGCTGAGGGTGAAGCGATAGCTAAAAATCTCTGATTTTAAAATTGAAATTACCTTTAAATATCCCTAGGTTTTAATTCAAAATTTAGGGGAGAAATAAAACATTTTAAAATTTTCAAAAAAACTTTCATTTGAAGGAAAAGAAATTTTTTCAAGAGATGCAGTAGCTTTTTTAGAGAAAGTACATAAAAAATTTAATCTCCACATTGATGCTCAATTAGAAAAAAGACAAGAGTATCAGAATCAGGTCGACTCAGGAATTTTACCAACTTTCTTATCTGAAACGGAAGATATTAGGAAAGCATCTTGGAAAATAAGAGATATTCCAAATAATTTACTTAATAGGAGAGTTGAAATTACTGGTCCTGTTGATAGAAAAATGATAATTAATGCTTTAAATGCCAATGTGAATGTATTCATGGCAGATTTTGAAGACTCTTTATCGCCAACATGGAAAAATATTGAAAATGGCTTAGTTAATATGAGGGATGCTGCTAATAGAACTATTACTTTTGAAAATAAAATTAAAAACAAGAAGTATAAACTAAATTCTGATCCAGCCACTCTAATGTGTAGAGTAAGAGGTTTGCATTTAAAGGAAAAGCATATTACTTGCGATGGAGTTGAATTATATGGAGCTATCGTTGATTTTGCAATGTACTTGTACCATAACCATAATATTTTAAAAGATTATGGAACAGGTCCTTATTTTTATATTCCAAAATTACAATCTTATCATGAAGCTAAGTTATGGAATGATATAATATCTTTTTGCGAAGACGAATTAAGGCTTGAAAGAGGTACTGTGAGGGTAACTTTACTTATTGAGACCTTGCCTGCTGTTTTCCAAATGGAGGAGATACTTTTTCATTTAAAAGATCATATTGTTGGTTTGAATTGTGGAAGATGGGATTATATCTTTAGTTTCATAAAGACTCTTAAAAAATTTCCTGAAAAAATATTACCAGACAGAAATCTCGTAACAATGAATCAGCCATTTTTGACAGCTTATTCTTCATTGCTTGTAAATACTTGTCATAAGCGTGGTGCTTTTGCAATGGGGGGTATGGCTGCTTTTGTGCCTTCAAAGAGCGATGATGAAAATAAGATTATACTTCAGAAAGTTAAAAATGACAAAATGTTCGAAATTAATAACGGCCATGATGGAACATGGATTGCTCATCCAGGATTAGCTGATTATGTTAATGAAATTTTTGATAACGAATTAGGAAATAAAAATAATCAAATTCAATTTAAAAAAGATATTAAAATTACTTCTGAACAATTACTTCAAGGTTGTGATGGTCAAAGCTCAGAAGAATGTTTAAGGTCAAATATTCGTATTTCTTTAAAATATATTGAAGCATGGATTTCTGGACTTGGATGTGTTGCAATTTATGGTCTTATGGAGGATGCTGCTACAGCTGAGATATCTCGCGCATCTATTTGGCAGTGGATAAAAAACAAAAATAGATTAAGTAATGGTAAGATTGTGGATGAAGAATTATTTAAATTGTGTTTAAACGAAGAGTTTGAAAATGTACGAAATGAAGTTGGAAGTGATTTATTTGAAAATGGAAAGTTTGATAAAGCAAAATCAATTTTTGAGGAAATAACATTGTCTGAAGATATAGACGAATTTTTAACATTAAAAGCATATGAGGAGCTATAATGAATTTAAATGAACAGGTACAAGATTTAAAAAATGATTGGGAGATGAATGAAAGATGGACATACGTTAAAAGACCATATTCCGCAGAAGAAGTGGTAAAGCTTAGAGGGTCTTTACAACCTGAGTATACTTTGGCACGTGTTGGTGCAGAAAAGTTATGGAGAATGTTACACAATGAAGATTATGTACACTGTCTTGGAACATTAAGTGGAGGCCAAGCTGTTCAGGGAGTCAAAGCTGGAGCAAAAGCTATTTATGTTTCTGGATGGCAGGTGGCTGCAGATAATAATAATGCTGAAGCAATGTACCCTGATCAATCTCTTTATCCTGCTGACTCAGTTCCATCACTAGTAAAAAGAATAAATAGTTCATTCAAGAGAGCTGATCAAATTGAGTGGATGAACACTAACGGAGAGCCCAATTTTGACTTTTTCACTCCAATTGTAGCAGATGCTGAAGCTGGTTTTGGAGGTGTTTTGAATGCTTTTGAACTTATGAAAAGCATGATTAAGGCAGGTGCAGCAGGTGTTCACTTTGAAGATCAATTAGCTAGTGTTAAAAAATGTGGTCACATGGGTGGTAAAGTATTAGTTCCGACCCAAGAAGCAATAAATAAGTTGGTATCGGCTAGACTTGCTGCTGATGTTTTAAATGTTCCAACTTTACTTGTGGCAAGAACAGATGCTAATGCTGCTGATTTATTAACATCAGATGTTGACGAGAGGGATGCTGAATTTGTTACAGGAGAAAGAACCTCTGAAGGATTTTATAGAGTCAAATCAGGTATAGATCAAGCTATTTCACGTGGATTATCTTATGCTCCTTATTCTGATTTATTATGGTGTGAAACAGGAAAACCAAACTTAGAAGAAGCAAAGCATTTTGCTGAATCAATTAAAAAAGATCATCCTGAACTTATGTTGGCTTATAATTGTTCACCTTCATTTAATTGGAGAGCAAACCTAGATGATTCCACTATTGCAAAGTTTCAAAGAGAGCTAGGAGCAATGGGATATAAATTCCAATTTATTACTTTGGCTGGAATTCATTCGATGTGGCATGGAATGTTCGACCTTACAAGAAAATATATGAAAGATGGTATGACTGCTTATGTTGAGCTTCAGGAGAAAGAATTTTCTGATTATGAAAAAGGCTATACTTTTTCAGCTCACCAACAGGAAGTAGGAACAGGATATTTTGATGCTGTTAATAATTGCATTATGGGTGATACAAATACAAGTGCAATGAGCGGGTCAACGGAAGAAGAGCAGTTTTAAGATTTTTTTGAAATAAAGTATAAAATAAGGTATCTTTTTTCTTTAAATTATCCTCGTGAATACAATATCAGAATATTCAGAGCTAGTTCAGCCAAATCATATTAATACTGCTGGTACTCTTTTTGGAGGATACATGCTTGCATGGCTAGATCTTGCTGCAGCTAAAGCATCTTCTGAATTTTTAGAAAAAACTGATGCATGGGGAGCTGTAACAAGAGCTTTAGACAAGGTTGAATTTAGAGAGCCTGTTTTTTTAGGTGACTGGGTTAAATGCAAATCAACTGTTATTGATACTGGAAGTACTTCAGTCAAAATCCAAGTCAAAGCTTATGCTGAAAGTAAAGAGCATGGTAAAAGACTTGCTTGTACTGCTGATATAACTTTTGTTGCAGTGGTTAAAGATAATGATGGAAAATTAAAAAGTTTTAAACATAACTTAAAAGTGTAAAGGAAAACAAATGGCACACATAAAAAAATTAAATTTTATAAAAAATCATGAAGATCTAAATGATGAAAAATTTGGAATGGTAGCAGTACCTACTTTTTCAGATATGATGGATGATGATTTAAAGGCATTATTCGATTCTCAGAACAAAACTGGAAAAGTAGGAGATTTAGCCTTTGAAATTGATAGTAATTCTAGAATTGTATATTATGGTTTAGGTGATTCTTCTGAGAAGACTCCCGAAAATTTTAGAAGAGCTGCTGGAGAAATAATAACATATGCACTCAATAACAAGTACGAAGAAGTAGCCGTAGAATGTCCAGTATCTGATGAGGGAGAATATTTTTGCCAAGCATTTGCAGAGGGTTTGATTTTATCAAGTTATAGATTTTTAAACTATTTCACTGATGAAAGAGGAAAATATCATTTAAAGAACATTACAATGGTAGGATCTTGTAACGAAACGGCATCAAAAAAAGGAGCCATCATTGCAAGTGCTGTTTGTGATTCAAGAGATTTAGGAAACCATCCAGGAAATATTGCTACTCCAACAAAATTAGCAAACTTTGCTAAAGAAGTAGGAAAAAAGGGTGGCATGAAAGTGACAGTTTTTGATAGAGAAGAGTTTACAAAAATGGGTATGGGAGCTTTTGCTGGCGTAGCACAAGGAACGAATGAACCTCCGAAGTTCATTATCATGGAATATTTTGGTGCAGACTCTAAAGATGAGAAGCCGGTCGTTTTAGTAGGTAAAGGACTTACATTTGATACTGGTGGAATTTCATTAAAACCAGGCGCAAAAATGGATGAAATGAAATTTGATATGTGCGGTTCTGCTATCGTATTTGGGACAATGAATGCTGTTGCAGAATTAAGACCAAAGAAAAATATTGTAGCCATTGTTCCATCAACGCATAATATGTTGGGTGGATCTGCTATGCTACCTGGAGATATTTTAACTGCATACAATGGAAAAACAATTGAAATATTAAATACAGATGCAGAAGGTAGATTAATTCTTGCAGATGCACTTTCTTATGCAAGTAAACACTATGATCCTGAGTTTATGGTCGATTTTGCTACCCTAACAGGTGCCTGCGTAGTAACATTTGGGCACATTGCAAGTGCTATACTTGGAAATAATAAAGGGCTTATTGAAAACATTCAGAAATCATCTGACAATACTGGTGAGCTTGTATGGGAATTACCTCTATGGGATGAATATTGCGATCAAGTTAAGTCTAATGTTGCAGATGTTAAAAATCTTGGTTCTCCAGGACAAGCTGGTACAATAGCAGGTGCAGCGTTTCTTAAAGCATTTGTGGGTAAAGATATCCCTTGGACACATTTTGATGTTGCTGGTACATCTTGGGGCGTAGAAAATAGAAGTTATATCCAAAAGAATGGCGCTTCAGGACAAGTCATTAGGTTGATTCTAGATTTAATTGGCGCTTAATGAATAAATTAAAGTTCATTAATAGTACACAATATTCTTTACAGCTTCTCACAGCATTATTATTGCTTTATTTTACTATTAATTCAGATACTCCAGAGAGAGTGATTATTCCTATTTTACTAATTTGTGTTTGGACATTAGGATTTATACAGCGCAGAATTACAAGAAGAAGGGTTAATAGGTTAAGAAAAAGTGACAATAAAGATGTTTTACATGAAGGATAATTTATCTAACAATGAATAAATTATTCACTAACGATATTTCTCTTGCTCAAGAAAATCATAAATATCTGTTAAAGGATGCTCCCGATTTTAACTTTTCTAGTGTCACAGAATTTATTCATCATTTTTTTGAGAAATTTGATCAAGTTGGTATTGCTCAGAAACTAATTAATACTCACCCCAAATATAGCGGTAAAACAGTAGATGAAGTTATTAAGGAATGGGGTAAGGGAGCAATACGTGGAACAGTGGTCCATAATGAGCTAGAATTATTTATCAAGGATAATGTCGAACCAAAACATGAAATGTCTATTGTGGGTGCTTTATGGATTAAAGAAAAGCAAAAAGATCCTGATAACACGTTTTTTTCTGAAGTAATTATCTATTCAAAAGAATTAGGAATTGCTGGCACAATTGATGTGTTGGTATATAATAAGAAGCAAGATACATACCATCTTGTAGACTGGAAAACTAATAAACGCATTGATAAAACATCTTATAAAAATAAAGTAGGTATTTTAAATGCTACGGCACATTTACAAGACTGCAATTTTAATCATTACTCATTACAACTTTCATTCTATAGGTATATTTTAGAACGTTATTATGGATTAAAGGTTGGAAGTCAGACGCTTTTTCATTTAAAAGAGAACAGGTATGAAATTTTTCCTGTAAATTATCATGAAGAAGAGTTAATAAATATGTTAAGAGAGAAGGAATTAATATGATAGAAACTAGAGCAATCTTAATTGGCCTCATAGTGGTCTTAGGAATTTTAGGTTCTGTGATAATTTATTTTTCGAATAAAATATTAAAAAGTCTTCCTAATCAAGAGAATAATGCTAATGATACTGATGATATAGAAAAAGCTATCACTAAAACAGAAGGAAAGATTGATACAATATCTGCTAACATTAATTCTTTAACTAATACATTAGGTGGTGTCGCGACAGCAACTAGCTCAAATCAAACGAACTATAATTCTATGATTAGAAAGATTACTGATATAGAAAGATTGTTTGCTACAAATCAGGTTAGAGGAAAGATTGGAGAAAATACAGTTGAGAGAATTATTGAATGGGTTGGTCTTAAAGATGGTAAAGGTAAATATTGGGATAAGAAAGTACCAGAAGGTGATTGTGAACCAGATTTTACCTTCTATTTTCCAGATGGAGCATATGTTCATCTCGATTCTAAATTTCCATATGATAATTATAAAGAAATGATAAAGTGTGATCCTAAGTCACCGGAAGAGGACACATACAAAAAATCATTTAAACAAAATATTCAAGCTATAAAGAGAGAATATTTGAAACCTGAGAAAAGGCAAGCTTATATCAATCATGGCGGAAAGATTAACTTTCTTATGATATTTATACCAAATATGCAGATTGTAAATTTTATTAGAGAGGAGTTTGATGATCTTGACGAGAGCTTTGCAAGTAATGATATGCTTCTTTTAGGCCCATCAGAGCTATATGCTATTCTTCAATTTTTGAATAGAGCTATAGACAATTATAGAATTGAAGATTCTGCAAGTGAAATTATTAGCCTTATTAAGGATTTTGAACGTGAGTGGTTTGATAATATGTTGCCAAAAATTCAAGAACTTCGAAAGCAATTTAATACTAGCGATAAAACTTTGACTGAAATAGAAGGTGCAAGAACAAAAAAATTGACAGGCGTTATGAATAAAATAAAGAATAATTCTGAAGATTCGTTAGATATTGAAGAAGAATAGTTTTTTCTATAATAAGCTGGAAATCCAGTAACCATCTATAATTACAAACAACACTAAATAACCAATTACTTCCCATAGTCTTTTATGAATCCTTTGAATTTTGACTTCTATTCTATCGGTAGATTTTGGTTTCCTATACTTGAGAATGTTTGGGAATAATCGCGGTGTTGATTTATAATAATTTCTGTAGGATTCATCATGCGTATCGAGCAATATTTTCTCTTCACTTAATATCGTTGGGATATGAAATAAAGTAAATATAGTAATGAGAGCAATTGAAATAGGAATAGATTTAATTGCAAGACAGAGTCCTGTAAATATCATTAAGCTAAAAAAATATAGCGGATTTCTTACCATAGAGTAAGGACCTTCCTTAATTAGCGTTTTTGTTTTAAATCCTTCAATATATAGCGATGCCCATATTCGTCCAAACCCTCCTAGCATAACAAGGAAAAAACCTAGAACGCTCAATATGAGAGATGTATTAAGACTTACCTCTAAGCTGTAAAGAGCGAAGATGTTATTATCATAAATAGTCATGGCTATCAATGTGATCATAGATAGTCTCAATATTAACATCCTATGTCTTGCAATCGTTCTTAGTAGCATTGTTTTAGATTCATTTTATTTAATTGATACACGTTTTTCTTGAATTAATTCACAACCGGGGACTTCATCTCCATTTTTTAATGCCTCTTTTACTTTAGCCTTATCAATAGACCGAATTTCTTTCGTTTCAAGAAAATCACTTGGAATTATATTTTCATCAGTAATGACAACTTTGTGTGGATTTTTCTGAATAGTAATACTGATTTCAGAACTTTCGACCTTGTCAGTATTAGTTTTTTCTAGATTATATCTCAGATATTCTTTCAAGTGCTTTATCTTAGTTTCAATAGAAGTCCTTCTTTTATATTGTCTAGATTCTACCTCTTTGATACCTTCAGCCGCATGCTCTAGATTCTTGATATATTTTGCCACATTAGTGGTTTTAAGTTTGAATTCTCCTTCAAGAGATTCTAAGGTATCTTTTACAGACTGGTCATCAAGATCTGTTAGACTTTCTAAAGCTTCTTTAAACTCATCTGCAAGTTCATATAGGCTAGGTAATGACATAGATTATAATATATAAAAAAATACCCTGAAATAATCAGAGTATTTTTGAAAAGCAATTAAGTAGATGATTGGAAAGATTTGTATAGACTTGTTTAAATTTCTATGAGTTGTTTTCCAAAATTTTTACCTGTCAAAACATCTCTTAAAGCTTGGGGAGCATTTTGAAAACCTTTTGTAATAGTTTCTTTATAAAATAACTTTTCTTCTAGAATCAATTTAGATATTTCATTGGTTGCTTTTCCCCATTCACTCATCCATTCTGTTACAACAAAGAATCTATGTTCAGGCTTGGGATCAAGTGCACCTAAAACATGAAATGGTGTTTCCATTTTAGACATATCTTCCACATTATATTGAGATATAAATCCACAAATTGGAACCCTTGCTCCTTCATTTAGAAGAGGGGCAACTGCTCTAGTTACTGCTCCACCAACATTTTCAAAATAAATGTCTATGCCTTTTTCACAAGCATTTTTAAGATCTTCCTCTAAATTACCTGCCTTATAATCAACACATTCATCAAACTTCAAAATATCTTTTACATAAGAACACTTTTCTGGACCACCAGCTATGCCAACTACATGACATCCATAAGACCTTGCAAGTTGCCCAACAACAGTTCCCACGGCTCCTGATGCAGCTGAAACAACTAAAGTCTCTCCAGGCTGAGGTTTTCCAACTCTATTTAGACCAAAGTAAGCAGTCCTTCCAGGCATTCCTACTGTTCCTAAATAAGTAGATAACGGTATATTAGATTCAGGTACTTTAAATAAAGCAGGATCAGTATCTTTTGCTTTTATATATGTTTGCCAACCTTTATGAGCACATACTTTATCACCAATCGCATATAAGTTGGAATTAGTTTCAACAACAACACCGACAGTTTCACCTGTCATAGGTTCTCCAATTTTAGCTGGTTCAGCATATGAAGAACCATCATTCATTCGACCTCTCATATATGGATCAATTGATAGGTACTTAACTTCAATGAGAATTTCATTATCCTCTAGAGATGTTATCATTTCATTGTTGATTTTCCAGCAATCATCTTCTGGCATTCCTTTTGGTCTTTTATCTAAAAGTAATTGTGTATTCTTATATTTCATTATTTTTCCTCGTATTTAAATTTATTTTAAAATATGTATTTCAACAAGTAGGCATTGTTTGTTAACTATAGTTATATGATTATGACTATTATAATTCTTTGATTTCTTTCAGAAGATCATTGAGCATATCTTTAGCGTCGCCAAAGACCATGATAGAATTATCATAACCAAATAATTCATTTTGTACACCTGCAAATCCTGGGTTCATACTTCTTTTATTGATAATCACAGTACGTGATTTATCTACATTTAGGATTGGCATACCATAGATAGGGCTTGATTGATCATGTCTTGCTGCAGGATTAACAACATCATTTGCTCCAAGGATTAATGCAACATCACAATCTTCAAACTCAGGATTAATTTCATCTAAATCCTTAAGTAAATCATAAGATACATTTGCTTCAGCGAGCAGTACATTCATATGACCTGGCATTCTCCCCGCAACAGGGTGGATAGCATATAATACCTGCTTGCCTTGAGCTTCTAATGTATCAGCTACTTCTCTTGCAACATGTTGTGCTTGTGCTACAGCCAAACCATAACCTGGAACGATAATAATTTTTTCAGCAGCATCTAGAATCATTGCTGCTTCTGTTGTAGAATAACTTTTAATATTCATTTCTTTTCCATCAGAACTTTCACCGCTAGATGATTCAGCTCCAACAGCTCCAAATATCACATTAGCCAGGGATCTATTCATACCTTTACACATAATATTTGTAAGAATTAGTCCTGATGCTCCTACAAGTGATCCACTAATAATCAATGCCTGATTATTAATCAAGAAACCAGTTGCAGCAGCAGCAATTCCAGAATATGAATTAAGCAATGAAATCACAACAGGCATATCGGCTCCACCAATTGGGACTGTTAAACCTATTCCCAAAAGAAGTGCTAAGATAATAACTCCAAAGAATGCAGGAAGATATCCAGCATATATACTTGAATCAAAAATTAGATTAGGAGAAATAATTAATAATAATGCTCCTAAAACTAATATAGCATTTAAAGCTTGTTGTCCTTTAAAGGTAATAGCTTTTCCAGATATTAGACCCTGCAACTTACCAAAAGCAATGAAACTTCCAGTAAAAGTTAATGATCCGATAAATACACTTAAACAAACAATAAAATATGGACTATCTGGATTAGATAAAAATTCAGAAGAAGCGACAAGAGCAGATGCAGCTCCACCTAAACCATTAAAGATAGCAACCATCTGAGGCATTTCTGTCATTTGAACTCTAGTTGCAAATAATAAACCAATGACAGATCCAACTCCAACTCCAATTGCAATTAATTTCAAATCTAATACATTAGAAGATGCCAATGTTGCAGCAATAGCAATGAGCATTCCAAGAGCAGCTAGGAGGTTTCCGCTTCTCGCAGTTTTTGGGTGCGATAAACGTTTTAATCCTAGGATAAAACAAATGGCTGATATGAGATAAAATAAATTCATTTTTTCTTAAACATTTTTAACATTCTGTCAGTTACTAAAAATCCACCTACAACATTAATTGTTGCACAAATCAATGCAGCTAATCCAAGATAGGTACTAATTGCTCCATCAGTACTAATTGCTAATAAAGCGCCAACAATTGCAATACCTGATATAGCATTTGAACCAGACATTAAAGGTGTGTGAAGAGTAGGGGGTACTTTATTAATAATTTCATTACCTACAAACACTGCTAAAATGAATATTGTTATTAAATTAATATCCATTACATAGCCTCTTTTGTTGCTTGATTTCTTACTTCACCATTTTCAATAAAGAGCATTCCATCAATAATTTCATCTTCTTTGTCCAATTGAAATCCTTCTTCGGTATGACAATGATCAATTATTGCCTCGACATTTTTTGAAAAAAGCTGACTAGCGTGTGTAGCCATGGTGCTTGGAAGATTTGTATTTCCATCAATTAATACTCCATTGTGATTTACTATTTCATCAGCGTTAGTTAATTCACAATTTCCACCATTTTCAGATGCTAAATCCATAATAACAGATCCGGGCATCATAGATTCTACCATATTTGTTGGAATCAATATAGGTGCAGGTCTATTTGGAATTAGTGCAGTAGTAATGACTAAATCAGATTTAGAAATTCTTTCTTTCATTAATTCTTGTTGTTTCTGTTTATATGCTTCACTTGTCTCTTTTGCATATCCACCATCTCCAACTCCATCATCGCTATCACTTTCTACCTCTACAAACTTAGCACCTAGACTTTCTACTTGTTCTTTTACTTCAGGTCTTACATCAAATGCTTCTACTTGAGCCCCTAATCTTTTGGCTGTTGCAATAGCTTGTAAACCAGCAACACCAGCTCCAATCACAAGAGTTCTTGAAGGAGATATTGTTCCTGCTGCAGTCATTAATAGTGGCATATATTTACCAATATGATCTGCTCCAATTAAGACAGCTTTATAGCCAGCAATATTTGCCTGAGAACTTAAGATATCCATTTTTTGAGCTAAAGTTGTTCTTGGTAAGAGATTTAAAGAGAAGGCAGAACATTTTAATTGCTTTACTAAATCAATTTCTTTAATGGTTTGAAATAATGAAATAAGAAGAGTCGTGCTATTTAATGATGAGATTTCATCGGTAGAAGGAGTATTCACTTTTACTACAATATCACAGTTAAATACATCTTGAGATTCACCAATGGTTGCTCCAGCATCAACGTATAGATTATCTGAGTAATTTGATGCTTGACCAGCATTTTTTTGTATGACAAAAGAATAGCCCTTTTTTGTAAGCGCTGAAACTGTAGAGGGTATAATTGCTACTCTCTTTTCACCAGCTTTGCTTTCTTTTAATACACCAATTTTCATATCATTAAAGACGCAGTAAAATTACGCAATTCTTATTAATGAGCAACAAATTTATTAACTATTAAAAATATAATTTATATTAATTAAGTTCTGTCATGAATTTATATCCAACCGCTGAACTATTTAACTCTTTCCAGTTGCCCGTATCTGATATACATAGTATTTATGTTGAAGAATCAGGAAACAAGAATGGAAAACCTGTAATTTTTCTTCATGGAGGTCCCGGAGGAGGCATTAGTTCTTCGTATAGGCAATATTTTGATCCTGAAAAATGGCGTATTATTATGTTTGATCAAAGAGGATGTGGTAAAAGCACCCCATTTGCTGAATTGAAAGAAAATACCACATGGGATTTAGTAGAAGATATTGAGAAAATACGAAAACATTTAGGAATTGATTCTTGGGTAGTATTTGGTGGAAGTTGGGGTAGTACATTATCTTTGGCATATAGTCAAACACATCCTAATTCATGCAAAGGGCTAATATTGAGAGGAATTTTTTTAGTAAGAAAAAAAGAAATTGATTGGTTTTATCAAGAAGGAGCAAATAACATTTTTCCTGATAGATGGGAATCTTTTCTTTCCCCTATTTCTCCTGATAAAAGAAATAATTTATTGAAAGCATATTATAAAATTTTAACTGGAGATAATCATTCTAAAAAAATTGAGGCTGCAAAAGCTTGGAGTACCTGGGAATTCAGTACAGTCAGATTGTTATTAGATGAAAATTTTATTGGAGATGCCTCCGATGAAAAATTTGCGGAAGCGTTTGCAAGAATTGAATGCCATTATTTTATGAACAATTGTTGGTTTGATTCTGATAATTATTTAATTGAGAATATCGATAAAATTAGAAATATACCTGCTGTAATTGTTCATGGAAGATATGATATCATATGTCCAGTGGTTCAAGCATGGGATCTACATAAAGCTTGGCCAGAAGCAGATTTTCATATTATTCCTGATGCTGGGCACTCAATCTATGAAGAAGGTATTAAAAATAAACTCATTGAGTATACTGATAAGTATGCTAATCTATAGATTAAAAGAATACAGTAGATAAAGCAATTATTGCTCCAAGAAGAAAAGTGCCCGGATTGGTGATATCACTAACAGCAACAATAGCACCTAGTATGGATAGTTCCATTGTCCTGTCAATTTTTTGAATTGAACTATCTTTCTTATCCAGATTTCTGGATTTTTTCATATCATCATTGTTTTTCTCTGCAAAAATCTGAATTTCCTCATCCATTGTAATGCTTTTTTTAGATTCTTCTTGAGATAGTCTTAAAAGAAATGATATGTTCTTTCTTGTTGGATTTGTGATTTCAAATGACTCAATTTCTTTTCTTAATTTTAAAGCTATTTGTGTGGATTCTTCGTTATTTGCTATTTCAATTTTTGTAATTGATCCACCCAATTCTTGGCCAACTAATTTTGTACTATCCGTCTTAGCATTATAGACTGTTAAATAAAACCATTCAGAAGAATACCAAGCAGTTACATCTTCTAGATTAATTTTTTTTGTACTGCCTATATTAATTAACGTACCATTTTTTCTAGAATCAATTCCGAGATTATTAATGGTGACTTCTTGCCCAAAAACAAAACAAGAAAAAAGTAGAAATAATGCAGTTATTGTTAGATTATTTTTCACCTAATGAATATATTATTTGTTTAGATTCATATGAAACACTTTATCGATGAACAGCAAAGAAATTAGAAAATCATTTATTAACTTTTTTGAAGGTAAAAACCATCATAAAGTTTCTAGCGCTCCTGTATTACCGCACGGCGATAAGTCACTTCTTTTTACAAACGCTGGAATGAATCAATTCAAACCAATTTTTTTAGATACAGAAAAACCAAAACACTTACGTGTAGTAAACAGTCAAAAATGTATTAGAGTTAGCGGCAAGCATAATGATTTAGAGGAAGTGGGAAGAGATGGGTTCCACCATACTTTTTTTGAAATGCTTGGCAACTGGTCTTTTGGAGATTACTATAAAAAAGAAGCGATTAAGTGGTCTTGGGAATTATTTACTGATGTATGGAAATTAGACAAATCACGTCTTTGGGTGACAGTATTCGAAGACGATGATGAAGCATATGACTTGTGGGAGAAAGAAACCGATATTGATAAAAGTCGCATCGTAAGATCTGGAGCAAAAGATAATTTCTGGGAGATGGCAGAAACAGGTCCTTGTGGACCATGTTCAGAGATACATTACTATGTAGGAGATGATATTGATAGCCAAGAAGCCAAGCATGTAAATAACTCTGATAGGTATTGGGAATTGTGGAATCTAGTATTTATACAGAGTAATCGACTAAAAAATGGAACCTTCGAAGATTTGCCAAAAAAACATGTGGACACTGGAGCTGGATTAGAAAGAATCTGCTCAGTATTACAAAACAAAAATTCAAATTATAAAACGGATTTATTTGCAAAGACCATATCTGATTTAGAAAAAATATCTAACACAAATTATGCAGATAATGAAGTGGCATATAATGTTATATGCGATCATATTAGAATGATATCATTTGCAATTGCTGATGGAGTATTGCCATCAAACGAAGGCAGAGGTTATGTTGTGAGAAGAGTTCTTAGGAGAGGATCAAGATTTGCAATGGATCTTAATAATGAAGGGCCAATTTTATATAAATTAGTCGAATCAGTTGTTGCGACAATGTCGGATACCTACCCAGAGCTGAAAGATAAGCAAAAACATATAGAACAGACTATACTTATCGAAGAAGAATCTTTTTTAACTACACTAGAAAAGGGAATTATTCAATTTGAAAAAATAATCAAAAATTCTACTTCTGAAAATATAAGCGGAGCTGATGCCTTTAAATTATATGATACTTACGGATTTCCTTTAGATTTAACAGAATTGATGGCTTCAGAAAAAGGAAAAACAGTGGATACGCAAGGTTTTGAAGCAGAAATGAAAAAACAGAAAGATCTTGCTAAAAAGAGTCAAAAATTTGTTATGGATAGTGCAGATATTAAGTGGAAGCTTAATAACGATGCACCACATTCGAGCTTTATTGGGTATAGCGAAGAAAAAAGCTCTAGTAAGATAGTAAATTGGGCTGATATTGATGATAAAGTGTATGTTGTTTTAGACAAGACTCCATTTTATGCTGAGTCAGGAGGTCAAATTGGAGATACTGGAACTATCAAGAATCAAGACTTTTCCTTTAATGTACTAGATACGCAGAGAGATGGAGATTTTATTATCCATGTATGCATTCTTGATAAAGGATCTATATCACAAGATATGAATATCTCTTGTCAAATAGATTCAACAAGAAGAGCAGATATCAAGATTAATCATTCAGCAACTCACTTATTACATCAAGCACTTAAGGATGTTTTAGGTGATCATGTGAATCAAGCAGGGTCTTTAGTGCATCCCGATTATCTCAGACTGGATATTACTCACCCTTCTAAAATTAATAAAAAAGAAATTGAAGCTATTGAATTGATTGTAAAAAATAAGATTGCCGAAGATATCACTGTAGAGACAGATATAAAGACATTAGAAGAAGCAAAAACAGAAGGCGCGACAGCATTGTTTGGCGAGAAATACGGCGACAAAGTGAGAGTATTAACAATGGGGTCTTTTTCCAAAGAGTTATGTGGAGGTACTCATGTTTCAGCCACTGGTGAAATCAATAATTTTATGATAATAAGCGAAAAAGCTATTGCATCCGGAGTTAGAAGAGTTCATGCACTTACTGGCGAGCATGTTACTGCTCATATTCAGAATGAAATGGATGCCATCAATCAATTGAAAGAAGTTTCACAAAAAAGAGAGCTTGAGAAAAAAAATCAATCAGAAATGTTAAATGTTATTGACATTGATAAGATTCTTCAGAATCAAAATAGTTTAAATAATATTCAATTTATAAATGAGTCAGTCGTCCTAGGATCAATTAATGACTTAAAGAAACTTAATAAAAAATTAGATGCAAAATTTGTTTCAGGTATTGCTGTTTTTTCAGCAATTATTAATGAAAAACCTATGATTTCCATTAGCGTGTCAAAAGATTTGATTGAAAAATCTCTATCTGCATCTTCTTTGGCAAAACTTATTGGGAAAGAGTTAGATGGTGGAGGTGGAGGTAAAGATGATTTTGCTACGGCTGGAGCATCTGCAGACTTCTCTTTAGTTGATATTAAAGATAAAGTTAATGAATTAGTAAAATCTGAAACGGAGAATTTATAATGCAATTTCAGAAAATCGATGATTCTTATATTATTTATGTTGAAAAAGGCGAGAAAGTAATAGACGTCCTAACAGTTTTTTGTATTGAACAAAAGATATATTCTGGACAAATTTCAGGTATAGGAGCAGTTAAGAATGTCGATATAGGAGCTTATGATATTACTTCAAAGGATTATATACATAAAGTTTTTGATTCTACGCTTGAATTATTGTCATTTCAAGGAAATATTGCTTTAAAAAATGATAAGCCTTTTTTACACGCTCATATCACATTAGGAAATCATGATATGGAGGTTTCGGGTGGACATTTATTTGAGATGGAAGTGGCAGCAGTAGGAGAATTTATAATACATGACTTTAAAGATAAAACGCATAGAGCTCTCAATGAAGATATTGGATTAGCTACGTTAAATTTATGCAAAATTTGAAAGGAAATAAATGAGTAATTTTAAAGCACCTACCCCTGTTGGTCCCTATTCAATGTTCAGGTATTTAGGCGATAATTCTGATTCTGCTCTGAAAAAAGGACCGAAACAATATTGGGTTATGGCAGGATCAATTCCTATAGATCCTGAATCTGGAGAATTAAATAATGATACTATCGAAGATGAAGTAAACCAAGTTTTTAACAATATTGAAGCTGTGTTGGCAGATAATAATAAGACAATAGAAGATATAAGAAAGTTTACTGTATTTTTAACAGACTTGACTTATACGCCATTAGTAAATGCTGAAATAGAAAAAAGAATTAAGGGCGCATATCCAGCACGCACTACAATTCAAGTAGCAGGATTGCCAATGGGAGCAAGAGTAGAGATTGAATGTTTAGGTTAGTAAAGTTATTCTTCTTCAGCATTTTTATTTTCTCATCTCTTTTTTCTCAACAGAAAGTAGATTTCCGCACCGAAGAAGAACAATTAAAAGACCCTAAAATTGCTTTGAAGCGTTCACTAACAATACCGGGAGCCGGGCAAATATACAATGATCAAAAAGTCAAAGGCTATGCATTGATGGCAAGTGAAATTCTGGCATTATGGAGTTTTAATGAAAATAGAAAAAAATATAATAATTATGATGATTCTTATGCAAATTCCAAGGAATATTATTTAAGAGAAAGAAATCGATTTGCATGGATTGCAATTGGTCTATATTTTTATAGCATTCTTGATGCAGTGGTAGAGGCACACCTTGATAACTTTGATGAGATTGTTGAAGAAAGTGACCCTACGAATAATAAGAAGGAAGAAAATGAGCAATAATAGAGAGCAATGGAGCTCTAAGACTAACTTTATATTAGCTGCTGCTGGTTCAGCAGTCGGGCTTGGTAATATCTGGAAGTTTCCTTATATCGCAGGAGAAAATGGCGGTGCAGCATTTTTGTTTATTTATATGATTTGTATTGTTATCATAGGGTTGCCAATCTTAAATATTGAAATCTTATTAGGGAGAGCTACACAAAAAAATCCAGTAGGTGCATTTCGTGCATTGTCAGGTAAACCTTTTTGGACATATGTAGGAGCATTAGGAGTATTTGCTAGTTTTACTATTCTTTCTTTTTATAGCATTGTTGGTGGATGGTCTGTAGCCTATACAATAGAAGCACTTAAAGGATTTACATTTGATACACCGCAAGTTGCAGGAGAATTTTTTGAACTTAAGAACAGCAATCCTTTATGGATTATGGGTTATCACACAGCGTTTTTCTTGGGAGTGGTTGGAATTATCTTGTCAGGTGTTAGAGCTGGATTAGAAAGAGCGAGCAAATATTTAATGCCTGCCTTATTTTTTATTCTGGCAATTTTAGTTGTTCAAGGTTTAGTGTTACCTGATGCTAACCAAGGAGTATCATTTTTATTTGAACCAGATTGGTCAAAGATTAATGCTCAAACTTTCTTGCTTGCCTTAGGACATGCATTTTTTACTTTAAGTCTAGGAATGGGAGCAATGATGACTTATGGAAGTTATTTGTCTGATAAAGATGATATTGTGAATGCTTCATATCTAGTAGCATTTCTTGATACTTTTATTGCAATAATGGCTGGCGTTGCTATCTTTACTGTTGTTTTTTCATCTGGATATGATCCTACAGCAGGACCGGGCCTTGTGTTTCATGTACTGCCTCCGCTACTTTCTCAATTAACAGGAGGGTACTTTTTTGCGCTTCTCTTTTTCCTTTTATTGACTATTGCAGCTATAACTTCTGCAATTTCAATTTTAGAGGTCAGTGTTTCTTATTTAGTAGATGAAGTAAAGTATTCTAGGAAAAAAGCAACATTGATTATGGGTACTTTAGTCTATGTAGCTTCAATTCCATGTGCTTTATCTTTTAATATCCTTGCAGATGTAACATTTCTAGGAACTGGATTGACTTTTTTTGATATGGCAGACTATTTAGCATCAAATTTTCTTTTGCCTCTTGGTGGATTTTTTCTAGCAATCTTTGCAGGGTATGTGTGGAAAGTAGATGAAGTTGTGAAAAACTTGCTTATAGGAAATTCTCGATCTATATATTTTGGAAATTCTATTCTTAAGTCTAAATCTTTTGTAGCTGTACTTAGCTTTTTAATACGATATGTAAGCCCAATATCCATTTTCCTTGTATTCTTATATCAATTTGGTTGGATTTAGGCTGAATGTTTAAAAGAATTTTTCCATCTACATCTTCTACCTACAAACATATTCATAATTTATTGCATAGAATTGATACCGATATAATCGATCGATTAGAGCTATTTTTTCCGATGTGGATTATGTTTGCATTTCAACATTATCTAGTTAAATCATATGATATAGCAATTTATAGAGCTATGGAAATTGATTTGAATAGATATTACCTATTCTCAATGATTCCAGAAGACTGGATTGGTGTTGTAAATATTGTTTTGCATTCTATCTTATTTTTATGGTTGATGAATAGGTTCGAGTCTTTTGGACCATTTCGTACAGTTAAGAGAGATTTTCAAACAAATTTCTTATTGTTCTTATCAATCTATGCTTTTATTGATGTGCTTATTTTTGGCAAGATGATGATTGGATTATTCTTGCTCTTTATTGTTTTGTATATATTATATCGTTCAGATAGTTTGCGTAGCAAAATTGTTTCTACTATTATTACTATTATTGCTCTAATTTTTTCAATATATCAAGAGGAACCAGTTTTATCTACTAGCGCAATAGTATATTTACCATTTCTTATTGTTACATTAATATTTAAGTCAAAAGAATATCTTGGCTATGCTCAGAAATATCTACCATTCATTTTGTTTATATTCTTATCAACCAAAGAATTATGGTTTGGATTTATGGGGTTAGGATACTTTATATTCTTCTATTGTTATTATTATTTTACAACCAATAAAGGGTATAATTGGTTGAAATTTGATAGCAATTAATAATCTGCTGGATTTTCTTATCTTTTTTATTAAATTGTCCAATGTTGACCTTAATAAAAACTTTTTATTCTAAGAAGTTTAACACACTGATTATTCCAACCTTTACGTTCGGAGTTTTTCATGGCTAAAGAAACTATTGAAAAAACACTAACATTTGATGATGTTCTCTTAGTCCCCCAGAGATCTTCTGTTTTACCTAAAGAAGTAGACTGTTCGACTAATCTTACAAAGAACATTGAATTGAATATACCTGTTATGAGTGCAGCAATGGATACAGTGACTGAATCTGAAATGGCTATTGCTCTTGCTAGACAGGGTGGAATTGGTGTTATTCATAAGAATTTAAGCATTGAAGAGCAAGCTTTGATGGTTGATAAGGTAAAGCGTTATGAAAGTGGAATGATTCAGAATCCTATTACCTTAGATCAAAGTAAATCTGTAGGAGAGGCAAAGCAATTAATGGACCAATACTCGATTGGAGGACTACCAGTGCTTGCAAAAGGTAAGTTGGTAGGTATTATTACCAAGAGAGATATACGATTTGAATCAGATTTAACTGTATTGGTAAAGGATAGAATGACAGCAAAAAATTTAGTCACTGTCAAATCAGATACGACCAATGAAGAAGCTAAAACAATACTACAAAAGCATAGAATAGAAAGATTATTAGTCGTAGATGAGAAAGATAATTTAGCAGGTCTAATTACAGTTAAGGATTTAACCAAGAAAGAAGAATTCCCTAATTCTTCAAAAGATAAAAATGGAAGATTGAGAGTTGCAGCTGCGGTGAGCGTCAGAGACGATTGGTCTGATAGAATTAGCGCACTTTCTTCTGTAGGCGTTGATGCTGTTGTAGTAGATACTGCGCACGGTCATTCAGAATATGTTTTAGAATTGGTAAAAAAGATTAAAAAAGCGTTTCCGAAATTAGATTTGATAGCTGGTAATGTGGCTACAGCTAAAGCGACTGAAGATTTAATTAAAGCAGGAGCTGATTGTGTAAAGGTAGGTATAGGTGCAGGATCTAGTTGTACAACACGAATTGTTGCTGGAATAGGTGTTCCGCAACTTTCAGCAGTGATTGATTGTGCTAAGGTTGGCCTAAAGCACAATATTCCAATTATTGCTGATGGAGGTATTCGATATAGTGGTGATATTGCAAAGTCATTGGCTGCTGGAGCTAGCGTTGTAATGTTGGGCGGTATGTTAGCAGGAATGGATGAGAGTCCTGGAGAAACTATTGTTTATGAAGGAAGAAGATATAAATCATATAGAGGAATGGGTTCTCTAGCTGCCATGAAAGAAGGTGGCGGTGAACGATATTTTCAACAAGAGAAAGATGAATTAAAGCTTGTACCTGAAGGAATTGAAGGTATGGTTCCTTTTAGAGGTCCAGTAAATAATACAATCTTTCAATTAATTGGTGGATTAAAATCATCTATGGGATATTGTGGAGCTAAAGATTTATCTTCATTGTATAAAAATAAAAAGTTTATTCAAATATCAGCAGCAGCTGGAAGAGAAAGTCATCCTCACGAAGTAAGCATTATCAAAGAGGCTCCTAATTATCAAGGACATGATAAATAAAAAAATATAATTTCTTGAGATTTAATCTCAAAAATATATAAAACTATACTTAAATTACCCCATTAAATAACTAAGGGGGATCTAACTATTATGAAAAAAATAGGATTATTTTGGGGAAGCACAACTGGCAATCAAGAAGAAGCTTCAGAATTGCTTCAAGAACTCATGGAATCAGAAGGTTATGAAGTAGACTCGTATGATATCAGATCGACTGAACCATCCAAAATGCTAGAATATTCAAATCTTATTATTGGCTGTCCAACATGGAATGTGGGTGAATTGCAAGAAGATTGGGAAGAGATATATCTAGAGTATCGAAAGCTAGATTTTAGCAATATTACAGGCGCATTTTTTGGCGTTGGAGATCAAGTATCATATAGTTTCAATTATTTAGATGCTGTTGGTTTATTGGCTAAGCCATTTATAAAAAATGGTGGTCAGTTAATAGGAAGATGGCCAACAGAAGGATATGAATTTGATGAATCTGAAGCTCTCGAAGGGGATGAGTTCTTAGGTTTAGGTCTTGATAATGATAACGAAGAAGAGTTGACGGAAGATCGACTAGCTGGTTGGGTCGAAGTTATTAAAGATAAATTTAAGTAATTGTTATTTACTTAAAGAATTTAAATGATTAGTAAGCTTTGATTTTTGTCTAGCAGCATTATTTTTATGAATTAAATTCTTGCTTGCCATTTTATCAATGAAAGAAATCGCACTAGTATAAGATTCTGTTGCCTTTTTAGCATCGTCGTGAGACATCACATTCTTAATCAATGTTCTCATCTTAGATTTGTTTTGAGCATTGACTGCTCTACGTTTCAAATCTTGTCGATCTCGTTTAATTTGTTGTTTATGTCTATCCATAAATTGCGTACGCAACTTATTCTATTCCAAATGCGATGTCAATAAATTTCTAGTTTCGATTATTCTTTTAAAATTTTAGCAATTAAATTATGATATGAGTTCAAAAAATCTAGAGAAAATTCTGAAAAAGGCGCAAGCAAATGATTTTATAGCAATTTCAGAATTAATGACAGGTATTGAAACAAGATTGTTTTCTAGAAAAGACGTTTCAAGTCATATTTTTAAACACGCCTCTAATTCGATTAAGATAGGTATTACAGGGCCGCCTGGAGCAGGTAAAAGCTCTCTCATGAATCAGTTGATTCCAAAAATCAGAGAAAAAAACTTATCTGTAGGTATCATTGCCATTGATCCATCCAGCCCCATTACAGGAGGTTCTTTCTTGGGAGATAGGGTACGTATTAAGAATTCTGTCGATGATGACAAAGTTTTTGTAAGAAGTATGGGCTCTAGAGCTGAACTTGGCGGTGTTACAGATTTAGCTGAAGATTTTAGCGATATTCTTGCTTTTAGTGGCAAAGACATCATTTTCATTGAAACAGTAGGTGTAGGTCAGTCGGAATATAGTGTATCTGAGATTACAGATTTAACCACGCTTGTTTTTGTTCCCGAATCTGGAGATGAAATTCAACTATTAAAAGCTGGAATATTAGAGTTAGCAGATATATTTGTTGTTAATAAATCAGATAGAAAAGATGCAAATCTCTTAGTAAGATCAATTAATAATATTATTTCTGCCACTAAAAAAGATATTAAAAAAATACCTATTTTTAAGACTAGTTGTAAATCGGGAGATGGAATTAAAGATTTTGCAATGGCTATTATTGAATATCATAAGTCTATACAGCATAATGATCAGATTAAAAGCCGTCAATTGTCACGTTTTACCCGAAGAATGAAGAATATTATTGAGAAAGATGTTATAAGAGAGTTTTGGTCTAAGGATAGGATAGAATTTGTTGAAAATTTAAATGAGGAAGATATTAAGTTTAAGTCTCCTTATGATATTGTAGATAAGGTAAAAAAATAAAATGAATAACAGTGATATGTCAATAATTGACCATTTAGAAGAACTTAGATGGAGAATATTAAAATCTCTTGGGGCAATATTTCTTATGTCTATTATCACATTTAATTTCTCAAATAATTTGGTAGATCTATTAATTGCTCCAGCCAATCAAATTACTGGAGACATGAACCTTCAAGTTTTAACTATTCAAGGTATGTTTATGTTAAAATGGAATTTAGCAATTATTGGAGGTTTCATATTTTCAATACCTATTATTACAGTTCAAATCTGGAAATTCTTATCCCCTGGACTCTACGATAAAGAAAGGAAAATATTGTTACCTCTTATTTTGACTGCATTTGCATGTTTTATGTTGGGAGGTGTGTTTGCATATAAGATAATCTTGCCGTTTTCTTTGGATTTCTTTGCATCAATGATAACTGGGGGTATCGAGAACAACTTTTCTATTAATTATTATTTTAGTTTTGTTTTAGCTTTAATCATTGGATCAGGCATTGTTTTTGAGTTGCCAGTTGCTTCTTTTCTTTTCTCATCAATAGGCATAGTAACTCCTAGTTTTTTAAGACAGTATAGAAGGGAGGCAATAATGAGCACAGTTATCTTATCTGCTATTATTACCCCTCCAGATCCTATAAGTCTAATTATTATGTCTATACCAATGCTTATCCTTTATGAGTTCAGTATTTTTGTTTCATGGTTTGCAAATAAACTGTTTAACCAAGATTCATAATGGAAAAGATTCTTATTATAAGAATGAGCTCCATAGGCGATATTGTCTTATCTACATCTTTTTTACAATCGGTCAAAACAAAATTTCCAAATCATAAAATTGACTTTCTTATCAAAGCAGAATTTGCTGAGATGATGCACCACCATCCTTTAATCGATAATTTAATTATTTTTGACAAGAAGACAGGCTTCAAAGGTCTAATGTCTCTTGGAAGGATGCTTAGATCTAATGATTATGAAATGGTTTATGACATTCATAGCGTATTTAGAACGAGAGTGTTATCATTTTTTTTAAGAAAGAGATTCTTTAGACAAATCAAGAAGCCAAGATTTCGGAGATTAATTCTTTTTTATAGTCATCAGAATTTTTTTGAAAAGAGCTTTAGCCATATTAAAATGTACCATTCTCTATTGGAAAAAACAGATTCATTTCCAGAAACAAAACTGTATTTATCAAACGAAGAGATAGAACAGACAAAGTCATATCTCTTAGAAAATAATATTGATAAAAATTATATTACAATAGTGCCCGGTGCAGCATGGAGTCAGAAACAATGGTCTATTGAGAATTACAATAATTTAATGATGAGATTGATGAAATCATTTGATGCTACAATTGTTATTCTGGGAGCAAAGAATGACATTATATGTGATCAAGTTATCAAGCATAATAGAATTATAAACCTCAAAGACAAAACAAGCTTAAGAATGGCAATGGGTATTCTTCGCTCTTCTCAACATACTGTTGGAAGCGATACTGGACTTCTTCATATCTCTGAAGCATTAGGAACTCCAGTAACCATGATTCTTGGCCCAACATCACAAGAAACTGGTGCAAAAACTGTTTTGCCTACTTCTAAGGTTATTGAGAATAAAAGCTTATGGTGTAGACCTTGTTCACAAAATGGAAGCAGACCATGTTATCGTAAGGAACAATACTGCATGTCAGAAATTGATAGCGAAAAAGTGTTTGAACATGTTAACCAATCTCTTGTATCATGAAATTTTTCTGGCTAACTATATATAACGTCTTTTTTTATCCGTTATTTTTCTTACTAGCTATATTTTTATCTCCATTTAATTCTAAAATTAGATTAGGTTTTTTTGGAAGGTGTAAGTCTTTAAATAAGTTAAGAGAGTTTGATCGCACTCATTCTTTCTCCGATATATATTGGTTTCATGTATCGTCTTTTGGTGAATTTCAACAAATAGAATCTATTATTGCAAATATAAAGAATGTTAATTCTAATGCAGGAATTTTGGTATCATTTTTTTCACCATCTGGGTACAATAATGTGAACAATAAGAATATTGATTGTAAGATATATATCTCATTTGATTTTCTCTGGTCAGCATTTAGAAGTTTGAATATAATTAAGCCCAAAAAAATGATTTTTGCTTCATATGATGTTTGGCCTAATATCATTCTTGCTGCACGTTATTTAGGTATTAAAACAATGCTAATTTCTGCAAGAGTTCATGATAGTAGCTTGAAACTAAAAAGACCAATAAAAAGTGTTTATAAATCTATATATAGCATGATTGATGAAATCTTCACTGTCAATAACCGAGATTTAGAAAATATCAAATTAATTATTCCAAATAAAAAAATTGATGCAATGGGCAATCCTCGCTTTGATATAGCATTGGAAAAGGAGTCTAATGTTAATATTAAATTTGATATGGACTACAAGTTAGAAAATAAGATATTTTTATTTGCTAGCTTATGGCCTCAAGATGATTCAATACTCTTTCCTGAAATTTTTGATTTATTGAATCATAATAATTCAAAAATTGTACTTGTTCCTCATGAACTATCAGATAAATCAATAAATTATTATCAGAAACAAGCCACTAGGAATAGTCTTTCATCAATAGTTGTAGAAGGCTATGTGAATTTATCAGATCTAAAAGAGAGGGTTGTAATTGTTAATGCTGTAGGGATTTTATATAAACTATATTGGCAAGCATACATATCATACATAGGAGGAGGATTCTCAAGAGATGGTATTCACAATATTATGGAGCCAGCTGTAGCATCCAATCCAATAATTTTTGGTCCAAATTATTCAAATGGCAACTTTTTTGAAGCGGAAGAACTGTTATCTACATCATCAGCATTTACAATTAATTCTAGTTCGCATTTAATGGAAGTTTTAAACAATTTTAATGATATAAATATATACAATTCTGCTAGCAAATCTTCGCGAAACGTCATGGAAGAAAATAGAGGTTCTACAGATAAGTTGTTATCAAGGATATTAAGATGAGCAAGCTCTTTAAATATGAAGATATATTCCTTATTCCTAACTTAATCACCTATTTAAGATTTCTATTAATTGCTCCGTTAATTATCACATTTAACCTTGATATGAAGAGTTATTTTTATATGATATTATTTATTGTCTTATTATCAGATTTCTTAGATGGAATTGTAGCGAGGAAATTGAATCAACAGTCAGAGCTTGGAAAAACATTAGATCCTATTGCGGATGGTATAATTTTGTTTGCATTTATAATCTTATTAAATAGAAGAGGTGATATTGCTGATTGGTTTTGCGTTTTTTACTTTGTTAGGCAGATAACTATCTTAATATTTTCTCTTATCTACCTACCAAAGATAGAGAAGATTTATGGTTCAAACATAGCAGGAAAAACTGGAGTATGTTTTCTTGGACTTGTTTTATCAATATATGCTTTAGATTTAACACAATTTTTCTACTTAACAGAAAATTTAATTATCATTTCTGCAATTTTACTTTTCCTGAGTTTACTAGATTATCTGCGTTTTTTTCTTACATTAGACTCTAAAAAATAAAACTTATTGTCATACTTTATAAATTGTTTTTTACGTTAATAAATCTTATATTTATTAGACAATATGGCAGACTTTAAATTAGTTTCAGACTTTGAACCATCAGGTGATCAGCCTAGAGCAATTGATGAGCTCGTTCATGGAATCACAAAAAACCTAAATCATCAGACACTGTTAGGTGTTACTGGCTCCGGGAAAACCTATACCATAGCAAAAGTCATAGAAGAAGTGCAGAAGCCTACGTTAATTATTTCGCATAATAAAACTCTAGCAGCACAACTTTATGGAGAGTTTAAAAGCTTATTTCCCAATAATGCCGTTGAATATTTTATTAGTTACTATGATTATTATCAGCCTGAATCTTATATGCCAATTACTGATACTTTCATCGAGAAAGATTTTTCAATGAACGAAGAGATTGATCGTTTGAGGTTGAAAACCACTAGCTCATTGTTGCAGAGAGATGATGTGATTGTAGTGAGTTCAGTATCATGTATTTACGGCTTGGGCTCTCCAGAAGAGTGGAAAAATCAAGTAGTTCATTTGAAAAAGGGTGATTCGGTTAATAGAAGAGATCTTACAGAAGCTTTGATTGATATTTATTACAAAAGAAATGATCAAGTTTTAGAAAGGTGTAATTTTAGAATCATGGGAGATATCTTTGAAATTTTTCCCGCATATGAAGATAAAGCAATTCGAGTAGACATTCTCTCAGATACCATCCAATCTATTGTTACTTTTGATCCATTGACTGGAGAAGAAATTGCTGAAATCATCGACTCTAATCTCTTTCCTGCCAGACACTTTGTTTCTGATAAGTCAAAAAATAAAAGAGTAATCAAAGAGATAAAAAAAGACTTAAAGGATAGAATAAAATTTTTTAATAAGAATGAGAAGTTTCTAGAAGAACAACGTATAACACAACGCACTAATTTTGACATAGAAATGATTGATGAAATAGGATATTGTTCTGGTATTGAGAATTATTCTAGATATTTTGATGGAAGAGAAGAAGGCGAAAGGCCTTCAACTCTAATAGACTTTTTTCCTAAAGATTTTTTAACAGTTATCGATGAATCTCATGTTACGCTTCCACAGATTAAAGGAATGTATAATGGAGATAGAAAAAGAAAAGAAAATCTGATTGATCATGGATTTAGATTGCCAGCTGCATATGACAATCGGCCATTACAATCTGCGGAGTTTGATTCGATTCAGAATCAGGTTATTTACGCTTCTGCAACCCCAGCAGAAAAAGAGCTTGAGCTATCTTCAGGGACAGTAACAGAGCTGATTAATCGTCCAACTGGGTTGGTTGATCCTGAGGTTGTAGTAAGACCATCTCTTGGTCAGATTGAAGATTTAATTAATGAAATAAAGATTCGTTCTGCAAGAAAAGAAAGATGCCTAGTAACTACCCTAACAAAAAAGATGGCAGAAGACTTGTCCGAACATCTTAGTACTATGGGTATCAGAGTTAGGTATCTTCATTCTGAAGTAAAAACAATCGAAAGAGTGAAGATATTACGAGACTTACGCTTGGGAGATTTTGATGTGCTTGTTGGAATTAATTTGTTAAGAGAAGGGCTTGATTTACCTGAAGTGTCTCTTGTTTCGATTTTAGATGCAGATAAGGAAGGTTTTTTACGATCAAAAAGCTCTCTAGTTCAGACTTCTGGTAGAGCAGCGAGACATATAGATGGAAAGGTTATTCTGTATGCAGATAGAATAACTGATTCAATCCAATATTTACTTGATGAGACAGACAGAAGAAGAGCTATACAAATTGCTTTCAATGAAAAGAACAATATTGTTCCAAAATCAATTAAAAAATCTATTGATGATATAATGGAGTCCACAAGAGTTGCGGAATCATTTAGGGAAAGTGAAATTGAAGTTAGAAGAGATATCAAAACAGACAGATTCTTAAATGAAGACAAAAAAATCGTTTTAGAAATGCTTAGACAGGAAATGCTTGAAGCGGCTGATAATTTAGATTTCGAGAAGGCAGCAACTTTACGAGATGAAATAAAAAAATTAGATAAAGAAATTAGAATAAGTAATTAAGAGGTTATTATGAATATTGAATTAATCAAACAAAAGTCGGGAATTATAGGTGAAAGCGATGGTATTAATCATGTATTAGATATGGTCAATCAAGTTGCTGATGTAGATATATCTGTTTTAATTAATGGAGAATCTGGTACAGGGAAGGAGCTTATAAGTAAGGCTATACATCTAGGAAGTAAAAGATCATCGAAAGAATTAGTTATTGTCAATTGTGGAGCTATCCCAGAAGGAATTATTGAAAGTGAGCTTTTTGGACATAAAAAAGGGGCTTATACAGATGCAAGTGAATCTAGAAAAGGTTATTTTGAAACCGCAGATAAGGGAACAATATTTCTTGATGAGATTGGAGACATGCCTTTAGAAACTCAGGTTAAAGTGCTAAGAGTTTTAGAAGAGGGAGAATATATGCGGGTAGGTGATTCTGTAGCCAAAAAAACAGATACTAGAGTTATAGCTGCTACCAATAAAAATCTAGCAAAGCTTGTCAAAGAAGGAAAGTTCCGACAAGATCTTTATTATAGACTGAAAACTGTTACAATCAATCTACCTCCATTAAGAGATAGAAAAAGTGATATACGATTGCTAGTCGATCGATTTGCCCTGCAGTTTAGTAGAACGAACAATATTAAGTACAAAGGATTTACTCCTGAAGCAATAAAGGTTATGCAAAAATGTGATTGGCCAGGAAATGTTAGAGAGTTAAGAAATTTTGTTGAAAGCGTATTAATTCTCCAAAAAGGTGAGAGAATTACTGGTGAGATTATTGAAAAACAGCTACAGAATGAAAATATAGCTGATTTTTCTGATAATCCTGCATTACCTGTACTGGTTAATCGCGATCCAGATCAAGCAGAGCGAGAGCTAATTCTAAGGCAATTATTATTTTTAAGGCAGGATATTGAAGAAATGAAATTATTGCTAAAAGAATCTGATTTTTCAGCCTTAAATTCTTCTAGAAATATAAATGCAAATTTTGAAAATCGTATTCAAGATAATGAAATTAATAGCCCTGACAATGATCATTTAATAAAAGGAGAAGCTATTGGTGCCTTTAATACTAGAGATTTAGAAAAAGAGATGATTATTCGTACATTAGAGCATTTTAATAACAATAGAAGAGCTGCTGCTAAATCACTTGATATGAGCGAAAGAACTCTTTATAGAAAGATAAATGATTATGGGATTGAAAAAAAGATTAACAAAGATAGCTAGTATAAATTTAGTTTTATTGCTATTTGGATGTGCTTATTATTCTATGTCAGGATCAATTCCTGCGAATATTAATAACGTTGCTATCCCATTATTCAATAATGAAACAGTAGAGTTCGAGTTGTCAGAAAAATTAACTTCAGGAATTATTCAGGAGATAAGTAGTCAGAATATTTTAAGGATAACAAATGATACTAATGGTGATAGCATTATTAATGGATCTATTACCTCAGTATCCGATGGTCCATATGCGTTTAATAGCAACGAAAAAGTCAGTGAATACAGATTCTCGTTGTCGGTAAAGGTTTCTTGGATTGATAACAGTGATGATAGTGCATTTTTCGATAAAACATTTTCTGCATTTGGAACATACAGCATTGATAATGATCCCTCTTCCGATGGATTAGATAATGATGATGATGGTATTATTGATGAAGATGATAGTGATGAATTTGGAGATTCAAGGGAATTGGCGATTAATGTTGCAATTAATAAAATTGCAGTTGATATTGTGAACACAGTTCTTTCAACATGGTAAACTTATGAGTGGAATAAATATTAAAAATTTAAAAGATTTTATTGGGAAAGAAGTCCAAGTCAACGGATGGGTATACAACATAAGATCTATTGGAAAAATTTGGTTTGTTATAGTAAGAGATGGTACAGGTTATGTCCAATGCGTAGTATCAAAGAATGATGTATCGGAAGACATTTTCAGTTTAGAGAATATACTAACACAAGAATCGTCATTGAAGATTAAAGGAACTGTACAAGCAGATGACAGATCTGATAGTGGGGTTGAAATACTTGTTACAGATATAGACGTAGTGCATGTATCAGAGGAGTATCCAATTGCTCTTAAAGAGCATGGTGTAAGTTTTTTGATGGACAATAGACATCTTTGGTTGCGTTCTAAGAAACAATTTGCAATAATGAAAGTTCGTCAAAATATTATTAAGTCTATTAGAGATTTTTTTGATAATAGAGATTTTGTTTTAATTGATTCTCCGATGTTTACTGGGAATGCAGTTGAAGGTACCACCACATTATTTGAGACAGATTATTTTAATCGTTCTGCTTATTTAACTCAAAGTGGACAGTTATATCAAGAAGCTGGTGCAATGGCTTTTGGTAAAACATATTGTTTCGGTCCTTGTTTCAGAGCAGAAAAATCAAAAACAAGAAAACATCTAACTGAATTTTGGATGGTTGAACCAGAAATGGCTTTTTGCGATCTCAAGGAAAATATGGACTTAATAGAAGAGTTTATAACATACATAGTGACTGAAAGTTTGAAAAATTGTAAAGATGAGCTTAAAATTTTAGAAAGAGACATTTCTTTTCTTGAGAAAGTTAAGTCTCCGTTCCCAAGAATCACATATGATGAAGCGGCTAAGATTTTGAATGATAATGGTCAGAAATTTGAATATGGTAGTGACTTTGGTGCTCCAGATGAAGAATTAATTGCATCTCAATATGATAGTCCAGTCATGATTCACAGTTGGCCACATAAAACTAAAGCTTTTTATATGAAAAGAGATAAATCAGATAAGCTTGCTTTGGGAGTTGATGTAATCGCTCCTGAAGGTTACGGAGAGATTGTTGGAGGCGGGCAAAGAGAAGATGATCATGACACTCTTGTAAAACGTATTGAAAATCATGGACTTCCTTTGAGTGCGTTTAAATGGTATCTTGATTTGAGAAAATATGGATCTGTTCCTCATTCAGGTTTTGGACTTGGACTCGAAAGAACTGTTTCATGGATATGTGGTATTGATCATGTTAGGCAGACTATACCTTTCCCTAGAACTATGGGAAGGCTCGAGCCATAATGAATTTTAAAGGAAGAGTTGCTGTTTTTGGAGGAAGAGATATCACTGAATCAATCTATACTGATACAGTAGAAATTGGCAAAAGAATGGCTGATGAGAATTGGTTAGTATTCTGCGGTGGAGGTGAAGGAGTAATGGAGGCTATTGCCAAAGGAGTTTCAATGAAAAATGGTGTATGTCTTGGAATTCTTAAAGATAAAGACTTTAAATCTGGAAATGATTTTTTATCTATACCAATTTCAACAGGTCTTGACATAACAAGAAATGCTTTAATCAGCTATAATTGTGATGTTGGAGTTGCAATCTCTGGAGCTTATGGAACTTTAAGTGAGATAGCATTTACATTAGCTCAAGATAAACCGCTAATTGCATATAATAGTTGGGATATACCAAAATCTATAAGTACTAATTCTGTTGATGGGCTAATAACGGAAGTAAAAAATTGTCTAAACCAATAAAAATCGGTACATGTCAGATTAATCCTATTTTAGGAAATTTTGATTATAATTATAAAAAATTAATAGATAGTTATAATAGAGCTATTGATAATGGAGCAGATCTAATAGTTTTTCCTGAAATGGTTGTTACAGGGTATCCACCACAAGATTTACTTTTTTCTCAATCTTTTATCAAGAGAAATTTAGAGGTGCTAGACAAGTTTTCTAAACAAGTTTCTTCTCCATGCATTCTAGGATTTGTAGATGAAAAAGACGGAAAATTATTCAATGCAGCTGCAGTATGCGAGAATGGTAAAATAATAAAAGTCTATCATAAAATTCTTTTACCAAATTATGATGTTTTTGATGAGAGACGCTATTTCGAGAGCGGTTCTGATATAGGTGATTTTAAGATTAATATTCATGGGAATAATTATCGTTGCGTAGTACAAATATGTGAAGATTTATGGGAAGATAATTACACTAGGAAACTTTCAGAAGAGATTGCTGATGTTGATCCAAATATTATTATCAACATATCTGCGTCTCCTTACCGAAAATATCGTGAAAATGATAGAAAAAAATTAATAGTAGAGAAGTTCAAAAATACAAATTCACATTTTGTTTATTGCAATCTTGTTGGAGGACAAGATGAACTTATCTTTGATGGAAATTCTATGGTATTTGGCCCTGGAATGAATGTTTTAGGCACAGCAGCCAGCTTTAAAGAAGATATACTTATTTCAACCCTAGATGATGTATCAGATCAGAATGCGATAGATGTAGATGTTGAAGAATATATATATAACGCTTTGACACTTGGAATCAGCGATTATTTTTTCAAAACAGGCCATCAAAAGGCAGTCATAGGCTTAAGTGGTGGAATAGATTCTGCCTTAGTAGCATGTCTTGCAGTTGATGCCCTTGGACCAGAAAATGTTTATTTAGTTTCTATGCCATCTAGATTCTCTAGCAATCATAGTAAATCTGATGCAAGAGACTTAGCAAATAACCTGAATGCAAATTTTGATACAATTGATATTGATGATTTATTTGAAAAATATTTAGATACGCTTTATGACAAATTTAAAGGAATGGAGAGCAATGTTGCCGAAGAGAATATTCAATCAAGAATAAGAGGGAATATATTAATGGCATTTTCTAATAAATTTGGTTGTCTAGTTTTGTCTACAGGAAATAAAACAGAACTTGCTTTAGGATATTGCACTCTTTATGGAGATATGAGCGGTGGGTTATCAGCAATTGGAGATTTATCAAAAACAGAAGTATATAATCTTGCAAAATGGAAAAATAAAGTGAGCAATAATATTATTCCTGATAATTCTATCACTAAACCGCCATCTGCAGAATTAGCTCCAGATCAAGTAGACCCATTTGATTATGACTTGATTAGCCCTATTGTTGATAAAATAATTTTAGGAGAAGATATATCTGATGATATTAGAAATAACGATTTAGGTGATATTTCTGCAAGAATTAGTCATAATGAACATAAAAGAAGACAAGCCGCACCAGTGCTTCGTATAAGCAAGAAAGCTTTCGGAATGGGCAGAAGAATACCAATAGTGAATCATTTTGATGAGTGATATTAATTTAATTCGCAACTTTTGTATTATTGCCCATATTGATCATGGAAAATCAACCTTAGCAGATAGATTGCTTGAGGATACTGGTACCATATCTAAAAAAAATATGCAAGATCAAGTTCTAGACAATATGGAACTAGAACGTGAAAGAGGGATTACAATTAAGAGTCATTCCATTCGTATTAATTATAAGGATTATATATTAAACCTTATTGATACTCCAGGACATGTTGATTTTACCTATGAAGTTTCAAGAACACTTGCTGCTAGCGAAGGAGCATTATTGATTGTGGATGCTGCACAAGGCATTGAAGCTCAAACTGTAACTAATTACCTGTTAGCACTAAATAGTAATTTAAAAATCATTCCAGTTATCAATAAAGTAGATTTGCCAAATGCAGATATTGAAAATGTAACTAACCAGATTATTGAGCTTACTGGCTGTGAAAAAGAAGATATATTACTTACTAGCGCTAAAAGCGGAGAAGGTATAGAAGGTATCTTAGATGTTATCATTAATAAAATCCCTTCACCAGAACCACCAAAAAATGATACTTTCAAAGCACTGATTTTTGACTCAATCTATGATAGATATCGTGGTGTTGTAGCTTATATTCGTGTCTATGAAGGTTCTATTAGTCGTGGTAGTAAGATTAAATTCTTTTCTCATAATACTTACTACGATGTAGATGAAGTAGGACACTTTGTAATTGATCGAAAGAAGTCCGATTCTTTGGAGGCTGGAGAAGTAGGTTATATTATTGCAAATATTAGAGATATTGAACATGTTTTACCTGGAGACACAGTTACAACCGTGAATAAGCCATGCAAAAATGCACTGTCTGGATTTCAGAAAATCAAACCAATGGTATTTTCTGGCTTATTCCCAGCTGATGCTGCTGAATATGATGATCTGCGTACTGCACTTGAAAAATTAAAACTAAATGATGCTTCTTTATCTTTCGAACCCGAAGTAAGTGATGCACTTGGTTTTGGATATCGATGTGGTTTTTTAGGTCTATTACATATGGAAATAATACAAGAAAGATTAGAAAGAGAATTTGACCTTTCAATTGTTACTACTAGTCCAAATGTTAAATATTTGGCAAATCTTAAAGATGGCAGTCAGATTGAAGTGCAACGACCTGCGTTATTGCCAGAACCAAAAGTATTAGATAGTATTATGGAACCAATTGTAACCGCAGAAATCTTGACACCGGTAGACTATATTGGGAATGTTATGAAAATTTGTCAAGAGAAGAGAGGTCAATACAAATCTACTTCATATCTTTCAAGCTCTAAAGTACAATTAATTTATGATTTACCTCTCGGTGAGATATTGTTTGATTTTTATGATAGTATTAAGTCTGGATCAAAGGGATATGCATCATTTGATTATACTTTCAAGGAATACAAGGAGAGCAAGTTAGACAAATTAGACATTCTGATTAATAAAGAACCTGTAGATGCTTTATCAATGATTTGTTCAAAGAAAGACTCGTATCATAGAGGGTTGGCTCTTTGTCAGAAGCTTAAAGAATTAATTCCTAGACATCAGATCCAAATTCCAATTCAAGCTTCTATTGGTACTAGAGTAATTGCACGTACTAATATTGCTCCATTCAGAAAGAATGTAACTGAAAAGCTATATGGAGGAGATGTTACTCGAAAAAATAAGTTATTGCAGAAGCAAAAAAAGGGTAAGAAAAGAATGAGAATGATTGGAAGAGTCGAAGTTCCACAAGAAGCATTGCTAGCCGTTTTGAAGATTTGAGATGATCCAAGACTATTTGCAGAAATCTAAGTCTCCTTTTTATAGCTTTATTATCACGTTACCTATTTTCCTATTATATGAGTTAGGTCTTTTCTTAATGCGAGGAACAGAATTCAGTTATATTAAAAATGGGGCAGATGCTTTAATAGAAGATATGATTGCAACATTAGGATTTGATATATTTTATATATCATCAAGCGTATTCTTGTTAGCATTTTTTATTATAGCCTATTATCAGAAAAAAAATTATGATTCTTTTACAATATATAAATCATATCTATCAATAATGTTATTAGAGTCTTTTGTGTACGCTTTGCTATTGTTTTTATTGCTTGGCAATATGAGTCTCTATCTTATGGATATATCTGTTGAAGATATAAAATTCAATATTATTTTATCTTTCGGGGCTGGAATTTATGAAGAGCTAATATTCAGAGTATTTTCTATCTTCATTCTTTATAGATTCATCAGTTTTATTTTCAAATCAATGCGACATTTTTCCACTCAATTTTCTGCATTATTGCTTTCATCAATTTTGTTCTCTCTATTTCATTTTATGGGTACAGAATCATTTAGTCAGGAAGCATTCACAATTCGATTCATTGCTGGAATACTGTTAGGTATCTTATACATTAATAGAGGTTTTGGTATTACTGCTATTACTCATTCATTTTATGATATATTTGTTATTTTTCAATTAACTTAGCGTATGAAAAAAATAATGCTTTCTATCCTATTTTTAGGAACAATTTTTGGGCAATCTACAATTGATACTTTATCTGTAACTGTATATCCAGAGTTTTCATATCCTGGAGTAGCAATAGAGTATAAATTTGATTCTGATTCTATATCTCAATATGATTTTCAGATACCTAGCGGTATTGATTCTGCGTTGTATACAATATCACATAACGAATCTGAATTTGAAAAAATTGTAGAAATAGATAACAATACTTTGACTACAATAAAACAGGATGGAAATCATACTATCTATTTATTTTTAGATAAATTCATAAACAGTCCAGGTCCTAGAGATTTTCTATATCCATTTAAGTCTGCCACTAGCGTCGATGCATTAATTATCAGTTTTCAAATACCGTTTGCAGCAAAAGATTTTATTGCGGATGCAGGCAATATCACATTAGAGAGAGTGCGTGATCAAAATGGACTTACATTTATGCAAGGGATAGAGAACAATTATTCTTCGTCTGAAATAAAAGAATTATTTTTTAGCTATCATAATCCTCATGGATTTACATCTATTCAGTATGCAGCCAATATAAGCACTGACAATACGCCTATAGAGCCGCCAGTTACAGCAAGTGAAAGATTTATTAGGTATCCCTTTTTAACATGGGAACCAATGATTATTTTTCTATTATTAACTTTAGTAATGGTATTTTTATATGAACGGTCTAATAGAAAAGAAAATAATAGTTAAATATCTAAGCCTTTTTGTTTTTTGTATAGCAACTATAAGTTGTGATATAAAAAAGGATGCAATAGGTGCAAATGATGATCTTGTTGTCCTTGCTGCAAAGGAAGATAGGGACGATATAAGAAGTTTACTTTCTATCGTATTTAATGACACATTGCTTACGCCTGCACCAGAGCCATTTTATAATGTTAAGTTTGCAGATCCTAGTAGCTATGACGCTCTAAAAACTCAGACCAATCTAATTATTGCTTCTATTGGAGATTATGAGCTTAATCCTGCAACTAAGCTAGTTAGAGAATTGTTGGGTAAGAAAGCATTTAATAATACACTGGAAAATAACCCCGTTATTTTATCCAGAGATCAGTTTGCTAAAAACCAATTATTTATGATATTAAGCGGTGCAAAAACAAGTGATATTAAAGAATATTTGCTCAAGAATGGAGATTCAATTAAAAATGAATTTGATCAGAATTTTGACAAAAAACAGTCACAATACTTTTTGACATCTAAACGCCAAGAAGAGCTAGAAGCTCAATTATTATTAGATTATGAATGGACAATTAATTTGCCATGGGGCTGGGAGATGATTAGAAATAATCCAGACTCAAACTTTGTTTGGATTGGTCAAGAAATGCCTTTTAGATGGATTGCTATACAATGGAGAGATGGCAATTATTTTTCTGAAGAAGATGCAATGTATCTAGCTGATAATTTCCCTCAAACATTCTTTAAATCACAGCAATATAATAAAGAATTTTTATCAATTGATTGGGTAGATTATAGAGAAGATGCAGCCTATAGATTATCTGGATTATGGGAATCTATCGATGAAGCAAAAGGAGGTCCATTTGTAGGATACTTATTTTATGATTATGAGTCTGATAAAACATTCTATATTACTTATATGGTTTTTAATCCAGGTGGGAAAAAAGCATTTTATATGAAACAAATGGAGTTATTTTCTAAAACATTGCAAATAAATTAATGAAAAAATTAGTCATACTTCCTACTTATAATGAATCAAAGAATATCATCAAGATTATTGATATACTTTTGAATCTAGATACAAATTTAGATATTTTAGTCGTGGATGATAATTCTCCGGATAATACAGCCGAAATTGTCAGAAAGCATAACAAAGAAGAGGTTTTTATAGAACAAAGAGCCAAAAAAAATGGACTAGGCTCAGCCTATATCCATGGTTTTAATTGGGCATTGGAAAATAAATATGACAAGATTATTCAGATGGATGCTGATTTATCTCACGATCCAATTGAAGTTCCCGCTATGTTCAATCTTTTAGATAATTATGATTTAGTTATAGGAAGTAGGTACGATGGTGGGTTAAGAGTTATAAATTGGCCAATCAGTAGGCTATATATCAGTTATTTTGCTAATCTTTATGCAAGAATGATTACAGGAGTGCCTATTAAGGATTTAACTGCAGGATTCAAGGGATGGAGATCAGAAACATTGCGCTTAATTAACTTTAATGAAAGCTCATCACAAGGCTATTGTTTTCAAATTGAAACATCATTCCGCGCTTATCAAAAAGCTTGTAAATTAGTTGAACATCCAATAGTGTTCACAGATCGTACTGTCGGTGAATCTAAAATGAGTAAGAATGTGATGATTGAAGCAGTATTTAAGGTTTGGTTATTTGGATTTTGGAGATTACTTAGAACAAAAAAATAGATGAAGAAACATTATTTAACTTTTGAAAAATCTTTAAAAGATTTTGATCATGATATTGATAATTTAATATCTATTGATTCCGAGTCTGAGAAGCTAAACCAGTTAAAGATAAAAAGAGCTGAAAAAGAAAAAGAAATTTTTTCAGATTTAAGTGCTTGGGAAACAGTTCAGCTCGCTAGACACCCCAATAGACCTTATACTTTGGATTATATTAACGCTTGGTGCGATGATTTTATCGAACTCCATGGAGACAAAGCATTTGCTGATGATCATGCTGTAGTAGCAGGAATAGGGACAATTGGTGAACATCGTGTTGCTATCATAGGTCAACAGAAAGGTAGGAATACAAAAGAAAATCTACATAGAAATTTTGGAATGATGAAACCAGAGGGTTATCGAAAAGCATTACGCGTTATGAAGATAGCAGAGAAATTCAATTTACCTATTATAACTTTAATTGATACTCCAGGGGCTGATCCAGGTATTGCAGCAGAGGAAAGAGGTCAAGGTTATGCTATTGCAAACAATTTAAAAGAAATGGCTTCTATTGATACATTTATTCTTTCTGTAGTTATTGGAGAAGGTGCTAGTGGAGGAGCTTTAGGAATCGGGCTATGTGATAAGATGTTAATGTTGGAACATACTTGGTTTTCAGTAATTAGCCCAGAAGGCTGTGCATCAATCTTATGGAAAGATTCTACCAAAGCTCCAGAAGCAGCTGAAGCATTAAAGTTAACACCTCAAGATTTAGTTGAGCATGATATTTGCAATATGATTATTTATGAGCCAACAGGTGGAGCACACCGCCATTTTGATGAAACTCTTCTAATTGTTAAAAATGCTATTATTAATGAAATAGATTCTTTTGATCTTTCATATATGGCTACTTATTTAGATTTTAGGATAGCTAGATATGACAAGTTGGGTGTTTTTAGAGAGCTTTAATAGAAGTCAAAACGATAATCTTCAATATCAGACTCATCACGAAGTGCTTGCAACCAATGACCCCAAATCAAATTCTGTCTTTGGATAATTAAGCTAAATTTTAATGACTCTTTCTTTTCTTCAAAATCTGATTCATTAACTTCATCAATTCCTAATACTTTAATAAAAGCTTGACCTCTTATCGTTGGGAGTGGACCAAATGTATCATTTACATTAGCATTAAGTAGTGCACCGGCTAAATAATTACTTTTTCCAATTGACTCAAAACTTCCTACTAAATTTCCACTATCTTCTGATACATACTCAAAGTCAGGATTATCTTTTGATATATCTGATAGTGATACAGTACCACTGTTAAACTCTTTTGAAATCTCTTGCGCAATATTATTAATATTCTCTTTTTTAGCTTCTGCTAAATATTCTACTTTTAATTCTTCTTTAACCGACTCAAAGCTCATAGTTTCTTCTTCTGATATAGAGTCTAAATAGAATATGAGCACATAGTTATCATTGCTTACCACATCAGAGATATCGCCGGAGTTACTATTAAATGCAAACCTTACAGCATCTCTTGCAACTCCAACATCTTGAATAAAGATTGATTCTTTTTGTACTCCACTTGCATCGCTAACAACCATACCTAAGGAATCAGCAAGTTCAGCAAATCCATTCTCTTGCGCATCTAAAGAAAAGATACTAGCCATATCACGTAAATCGCTTTCAGTGTCTTTGCCTGGAGATATAGATAGTAAGATATGAGAGGCATTGACTTGTTCTGTACCATCTTCTAATGTTTTTTTATCATTTACTTTAATAACGTGATAACCAAAATTTGTTAAAACAGGACCAACTAAATCGCCTGTATTGGCCTCAAAAGCTGCCTTATCAAACTCTGATACCATTTGACCTTTTCCAAACCACCCAAGCATTCCACCTTTTGGCGCATCAGAACCTACCATATTATTGCTAGGATCTTCTGTATAAGTGTTTGCTATGTCAGCAAAATTCTCACCTTGTTTAATGCGATACATTAGATTTTCAGCTTCAAGTTTTATACGTAATGAGTCATTGTAGCTAGAAACTATAGGCCATTTAACATATTTCATATAACGCATTTCTGATTGTTTATAATCTTCAATATTTTCTTTGTATAGTTCAGTTAATTCTTGATCGGTAGGTCTGCCTGACATCATATTATCAAAGAAGTCTTTAGAAGCACCATCCAGAACTTTATCTGTAATATGTAGTATCTCAATTTTATAGTTTACAAATCGTTTTCTATAGCTATCTATAATATCTTGTTCTGAAGCAGAGGCACTATTAACGACTAATTGTTGAAGTTTATAATTCGGGAGATATACATCTCTCATAAATTCTTCGATTGGACGCCAATCTAATTGTCCTGGACTAAGAATTGCATCCATATATTTCTCTAAGTCAAATCGTCCACCAGTTTGAAAAGCAGCACTACCTTGTAAGAATGCAGGAGGATTATTTTTAAGCTGATAAAGGACTTCTTCATCGCTGACTACAATATTATTTTCTTCGATTTGTTCTTGAATTAACAAATCTTGTATAATTCTTTCCCATACTACCGCTCTAATATACTCCCTATCTTCATCTGATATATCTTGTGTAGATTGAGATTGCAATCTGGTAATTTCAGCATTAACTAAACGATTAAAATCTTCATATAGAATAGGCTTGCCATTGAGCGATCCAATATGATTGCCATTTTGTTGCCCAAAGATGTCGCCAATACTAGCTCCACCTACAAGACCACCAATAGCCATACTTATAACAAAGAGAACTAAAATAGTCCACATCACTACTTGCATTCGACTGCGCATATTTGTAATAACACCCATAAGCATGGAATTTATATAAGCATGAATGCGAAAGCAAAACTATTTACATAAAGTATTTACGTGATTTTCTTTCAAAAACTCGCTATTATTGTTTCATGCATTTTTTATTAATAATATTATTCTTTACGCTTGGCATTTCTCAAGATAAGACAATTGAGCTAGAGAATATTTTTGGTAGAACCTTTAGTTCGTCAGGTATTGGCGGATTTGATTGGGTGAATGGAGAAGATGCTTATTATTTCTCTGAATCTGATTCAGAAGGAAAGCATTTTTATAAATATAGTATTGTTTCAGATGATACTACTAAAGCTTTTTCTATTACCCTTGAAACGTTGGATCGATTTAATACGACTTTTAGTAATGATCAAACAAAACTATTGCTTAAAACTAATAATGTTAGAATTTGGAGACATTCATCGTATGGAACTTATCATGTATATGATATTAATACTGGTAGCATTCAGCCGGTATCTGATCAGCCAGATAGTCTGCGTAATGTAAAATTTTCTCCAAACAATGAATATGTATCTTATGTAAGAAATGATAATAATCTCTATATATATTCATTAAAAACCCTTAAAGAATCTCAATTAACCTTCGATGGGAGTGATACAATTCTCAATGGTCATTTTGGTTGGGTTTATGAGGAAGAATTTGGTAGTTATGACGCATATAGATGGAGCCCAAATAGTCAATATATAGCATATTGCAGAGAAGATCAGTCTATGGTAAGGAAATATCCACTGATTGACTATCAAACCAAATATCCAACAGTTAAATATATATATTATCCTAAAGCAGGAGAAGATAATCCTGAAGTTTCAATTGGGTTGATAGATATTGTCAATCAACAATCTGATATTCGTACTTTACCACAAGACTCCTATTACATTCCTAATATACTGTGGCAAAGGAATAGCAATAATTTCTTTATTACTACGCTAAACAGAAAACAAAATGATTGGAAAATGTATAGACATGACATTGACACCAATCAAAATACGTTAGTATTAAATGATAAAAACGATACGTGGATTGATGCATTCGATTTTTTTGGAATGTCAGGTGTTTTTACTATTGACATACTAAATAATGGAGAGATTATTTGGATGTCTGAGCGTGATGGATTTAAACATATTTATAGAAGTCGAACAGACGGAAGATTTATTAATCAAATAACTAGAGGTAATTGGAAAGTCAATGGAATCAACGCTATTGATGAAGAAAATGAGATTATCTATTTTAATGCAAAAAAAGAATCTGAGATGGAAAATCATGTCTATTCTGTTAGATTTAATGGTTCAAGATTAAAAAGACTTACAAAAGAAGAAGGAAGCCATTCTGCTTCTTTTTCTCCAACAAAAAATTATTTTATTGATACTCATTCTAGTTTTACAAGAGCTCCTAAAACAGTCCTGAGATCAAATTCTGGAGCAATCAAAAGAACGTTAGCAAGTACAGATAAAAGTAAATTTGATGCTTATGGTTTTACATATCCTAGACATGTAAATATATTTACTGATGATGGTATGAGACTAAACGGTATCATTACCTTACCCCATAATTTTGATTCTATGAATCAGTACCCAGTTATTCTTTATAATTATGGTGGACCTGGATCGCAGATGGTAAATAATAGATGGGGAGTCGCTAGACATTCTTTTCATCAATATTTTGCACAAAGAGGATTTATTATTTTCTCGTTTGATAATAGAGGAACGGGGGGTAGAGGAAAAGCCTTCAAAGATTTTGCCTATGGAGATTATGGAAAATATCTTGTTATTGATCATATTGCTGCAGCTAAATATTTGCAAAGTTTAACCTATGTCGATGGAGACAATATTGGAGTATGGGGATGGAGCGGTGGAGGATATTTGACAAATATGTGTATGACTTTAGGCAGTGATTATTTTAAAGCAGGTGTATCAGGTGCTCCCAATGTTGATCCTTTATTATACGATACGATTTGGACAGAAAGATACATGGGTCTTGTTGATGAAAATCCTGAAGGATATAAAAATGCATCAGTATTAACTCATGTTGATAAGGCCAAAGGTTTTTTACTTCAAATACATGGTAATGCAGATGACAATGTACATCATCAACATTCTCTTCAATTAGCTAAAGCATATGCAGAAAAAGGTAAACATATGGAGATGTTCATATATCCTAATGCTCATCACGGTTTAGGTAATAATAATTTTTTAACCTCTGAAGAGACAAAAATTAATGGTTGGGCAAATTATAACCATGCATATAGAAAGATGATTAGCTTCTTAATGGAGCATTTATCTGATAATAGTCAAAATTAGATTAGGATAGAGATCGATTTTTTTGATGATCTTTTTTCTCAGTTCTCAATGCAATCTTTTTAAATTGCTCCATTGAATCTTTATGTCCATTGGTAATAGCAATTAATTCATCTGCCCAAGCTATATTATCATCACCTACCAATTCATCTAATCTATCGATAGTATTAGTAAACATCTTTGGAAGAAATGAAGGAGTAGGAGTTCCTCCCGTACCTTTAGCTTTGGTTTGGTGACTATATGGATCAGGTGCTCTTAAGATATACGCTACAACCATTTTATAGTGATCTATACGATGTTGCACAATTCTTCTAACACAGCTAGCCATACGCTTTCTTAGGTTTTCATCCGATTCAATTCTGTCAAAATAAGAAGAGTTTTTTAACATACTGCTTGTTTTCACAATCATTGCATGATGAGCCGGAGGTCTATATCCCACTCTAAATGATTTAAGTAGTTTTGTTAATGAATCAATTTCACAATCACAAGGCAAGTCCCCTTCAGCTATAAATCCTTTGCTTAATATATTCTCGATAATACATGTGTCTACTTTGTTATCACATACGTATGCACCTGTATACTTACCTACTCCTGTTATCTCATCTGCAAGAGGGTGATAAGAGCTATTGGCACCTGTTTGTCCATGAAGATGTTCGATATAGCAACCCTTCTTTTTATATGTTTCGTTGTACGTATCTCCACATCCTTCAAAGAATAATCCTTTATCATCATACATATTTCCTTGATTGCCATAAAGGCCCTGGATAAAGATGCGCACTTCTTTGTTATAAAGACCTGGCTCGCTCATTTCCCACATGGAATTAAAAATCTGATTTGATTGTTTTAATGCAAGTTCTATCTTATCAAGATTATTTGCTATGTTATCTCCGTCGATAGCATTTAATGAGTTTTCAATCATCATTTTTGATGTACGTTCCATGGCAAGGTGTGTCATTCTAAATCCTTGTTCATTTCCATCAAAATCGTGAAAGGCGACTACAGGCTTAATCGATCTAATATAATCCACATTATCTTTGATATTATCGAAGTTATCTAAAGTATAATCTGGCAATACACCTGATCGTAATACATAATCTGATGCATATTCAAATTCGGCTTGTTGTCCTATAATTTTTGATGACAACAATAATAATCCAGATAATGGCCAAGGGATAAAAGAACAGGCCTTTTTTTCTCCATTGAACATTGGTTCAATTTTAATACCATTCGCTAGCCAAGAAGTCCAACATCGTATATCTGCAATAAGTTGCGCAGATTCTCTAGTAGGTTTCTCGATATGTTTCTTAACATGCAGCATAAAATGGTCCATTAAGCTATCATCCAACAGCAAGACCTCATCTAATAATTGTTTTTTTCCAATCAACCCCTTTTTCCCATGATTATGTACAGTCATTCCAGCTGCAAGATCACTAATACTAGAAAAAGGATTTGGTAAAGGTTGTAAAGTACTATAAGGTAATGTAGAATTAGGTTGCCAGATTAATTCAGAAGTTTTTTGAATAAGAGATGCATCAAATTCCAACCCAAAAATACTCTCTTTAAAATCGATACCATTTCCAAAATAAGGAAAATCATTTTTCATATTGATAGTAATATTTTTTTTCATTTTACTTTAAATAATGCTTTTTAGATAATTAATAACCTTTTCATCGTTCCATAAAGCAGATCCCACATCTTCGACCAGTATTTCACCGGATTTATCAACGATAAATGTAGTTGGAATCCCTCTTGTTTTAAAAAGCTCATCATCGGTAATAACCTTATATAAAGGCAATTTTTGCAATGATTCATCTTTTGGTAAATAGTCTGTAATCACATCCATGTCTTCTTTCGATAGGTATAAAAATACAATATTCTCGTTATCTTTGAACTCTTCATATAGTTCAGCCATTGCTGGCATTTCTGCTAGACACGGATTACACCATGTTGCCCAATAATTAATAAAGAGAGTTTTTCCTTCAAAATCTCTTAAAGAAAACTCATTTCCTTCTAAATCTTGAAATTGCAATATATTGGTTTCCAAGTCTATTGTGGTTATGGGTCTATTTTCAGGATCTGGCGATTTTAATTCTGGTACTTCCATAATTTCTTGAACATAAAGAATAGCCACTTTGTTATAATAGCCTTTGTATTCTTCAAGATTCTTATGCGTAGTGTAATATTGATAAGAAAGGGCGCCTATAGCACATGTCATAATTGCAATAACGATATATAATTGTTTCTTGTTCACGACAATTCGATAATATTATACTTTTTCATAATAAACTACTTAAATTAGTTAAATATGGAAAAATTAGGTTACATACTTATAGGACTATTTTATCTTCTTGGCTCTTACTTAACCCTCAAAGAAATTGAACAATTTTATCCTGAAGGACTGCTTGTTATTTTAATTTATAGTGGATTACTAGTTTTGTTTGTTAAAGTACTTAAAGAGAGATTCAATAATAAAGATGATGACTATTATTCAAAGGAGATTGACAAATGATTATTACAACCCAAGAGAAAGTTTCAAATAGGAATATAACCAATGTGTTAGGTGTTGTGAGCGGGCAATCTATTCGAGCAAGACATGTAGGAAAAGATATTCTAGCATTATTTAGAAATCTAGTGGGTGGAGAAATTACAGAATACTCCAAGTTGATGGCCGAATCGCGCGAGCAAGCGATGGATAGAATGAAATTACGCGCCGAGGAATTAAATGCAGATGCTATTGTTGGCGTACGCTTTACCACATCGATGCTACAAGCAGGAGCATCGGAAATATTTATTTACGGTACAGCCGTTAAGCTAGGATAGCATTTCTATGCAACATAAAATTTTTCAAGTTGATCATTTGCATTTCTATTTTAAAATATCTTACATAGAAAACACGTTACACAGATTAACTTTTTCTGATGAAAAGAAGGACTTAATGAATCGTCAATTATCGCTGAAAATAAATGAAGGAAAATCGTCTAAATTTGCAAAAGATGTTCAAAACCAGTTGAATAACTATTTTAAGAGAAAATTAAAAAAGTTTGATATCCCATTACATGTTGGTGGAAGTAGTTTTACAAAGAATGTTCTAGAAGAAATTTCTAAGATTCCATACGGTAAAACAAAAAGTTATAAGGAAGTAGCAGAAAAAATTAATCAACCTAAGGCAGCAAGAGCAGTTGGAAGAGCAAGTGGCGCTAATCGTATTCCTATTATTATCCCTTGCCACAGAGTAGTAGGTAGTGGCGGTGAACTAGTAGGATATAGCGGAGGTGGCGGACTGTTATTTAAGTCTTATTTACAACTTTTGGAGAAAAAATGATACGATATATTTTTATAGTTATGTTATCTATTGTGATTGCACAAGAGACCAACCAAGAAATCATTACATTTAACAGCGCAAACCCTTTTTCCTTTGAGGAAATTATCATGGATTTAGAAAATCAAGAAGTGCAGGAAGTCTTTGGTACATTGACCTTGCCCAAGAATTATAATCTTGATGAAAAGTATCCGTTAATCATTGGAGTTGCAGGAAGCTTAAATTGGGGAACTCATCACCTAGAATACTTAGAAATGTATCACGAAATGGGCTTTGCAACCTTTCAATTACAAAGTTTTGATAGCCGTGATATACAATCAACAGTAGGGAGTCAAGTTGAAGTAACAACTGCTATGGTTATTTTAGATAGTTATCGTGCTTTAGAAGCACTTAGCACTCATCCTAATATTGATACCGATCGTTCAGGGATTACAGGGTGGAGTCTTGGAGGAGGCGTATCACTTTATTCTGCTTGGTTACCTCTTATTGAGGCGATCAACAATAGGGAATTTATGTTTGCTGCTCATTTGCCCGTTTACCCAGGATGTATGGCATATCCATATCCAAATGAGAATATGCAATTTAGTACTGCTCCTATCCATATTCTTATTGGAGAGTTAGATAATTGGGTGCCTGCAGCAGCGTGTACAGAATTAATAGATAAAATACACGCCAGTGGACTACCACATAATATCGATATTACCATTTATGAAAATGCGCATCATTCTTTTGATCGAGTATCAGAAGTCACAGTGAATGAAAAAGGGTATACGTTAGGAGATTGTCGTTTTCCAATGAATGAGGAAGGTACATTATTATTAAGTGAATATTGGAATATTCCTATTAATACTCCTCTAAGGCAAAAGTTAGCACTAATGACTTGTGCTGGTCGAGGACCAAGCATGGGAGGAAATGCTGAAGCGCGTGAGCAATCATTTCAATTCTCAGCAGAATTTTTTACTAAATATCTCAAAGAATAATATTTAAGTTCTTATATGGGGAAACACTCTAGAACATTCATTTTATTATTTCTTATTACTAGTTTTATTGTTTTTTCAATCAACTCTTTTTTAAAGCCTGTCAATATTTCTTATGAAGGAGAAATTGCTAATTTAGATGTTCAAGATACCGTTGAAGTGTATTTTGACGACTATGGGGTACCAAGTATTTTTGCTTCCAATGATGCTGATATGTTTAAGGTTGCTGGCTATATAGGAGCAAGAGATCGACTATTCCAAATGGCATTTATGAAATATGCATATAAGGGCGAATTAAGTTTAGTGCTTAATGATACATTGTTTGCGGAAGATAAATTTTTACGTACACTTGGATTTGAAAAAATTGCTAAAAAGAGTCTATCAAAAATTCCAACTGAAACATTACAACATCTTGAAGATACATGTTACGGTATTAATGCTTATATAGAGACCTTGTCTCCGTCAGACTATCCATTAGAGTTTAAACTAGTAGGCATCGAAGAATTACCAACTTTTGAACCATTAGATATAGTTGCTTTATCTACAATGATGGCATGGGAATTGCAGGGCGGATGGGATTCAGAATTATTTTTTGGTGCGATTAGCGAACAATTAGGGCCGGATTATTTAAATGATATATTACCATCTTACAATGAAAACTTTATTACCATTGCTTCAAATGATGTCTTGCTCAAGAGTTATCAAGATTTTGCAAGCGACACCAAAAGAATTAGAGATGTTCTTAAAACAGACAGAGATGGTTATGGATCAAATGCATGGGTAGTTTCAGGAAGTAAAACAGAGACAGGACTCCCACTTTTAGCAAATGATCCTCATTTAAGCTATGGACAGCCTCCTTGGTGGTATGAAATTAGATTGAAGAGCGATAATTTTAATTTTGGAGGGTATGGTCTCTATGGATTTCCATTGCCTGTTATAGGCCATAATGACCACATTGGTTGGGGTTTTACCAATGTCATGACCGATGACATGGATTTCTATATT
>Ga0208894_1000200_pt1 | contig 51593 bp, 46 predicted proteins | sample ETNtaG_12_FD_185752 | JGI IMG/M metagenome (GOLD analysis project Ga0208894, IMG submission 185752) | Marine microbial and viral communities from oxygen minimum zone, Eastern Pacific Ocean - ETNP201306SV49 (SPAdes) (version 2) | ecosystem: Environmental > Aquatic > Marine > Oceanic ...
AAATGAAAATCAACCACATTTTTTTCGATTTAGATCATACACTTTGGGATTTTGAAAAAAACTCAGATTTGGCATTTGAATCTGTTTTTGAAAAACATAAAATCAATATTAGTGTTTCCAAGTTTTTATATTATTATAAAAATATCAACCAGCATTACTGGAAACTGTATAGAGAAGAAAAAGTCACAAAAGCCGAACTTCGATATGGAAGGTTGAAAGATACATTTGTAAAGGCAAATATAAATGTTTCTGATACGGTAATTGATATGTTAGCTGTTGATTATATTGAAGTTTTACCTACTTATAATTACTTATTTGAAGGAACACAAGAAATTTTAGAACATTTGCAAGGCAGTTACCAATTACATATTATTACCAACGGTTTTAATGAGGTTCAGTTTAAGAAAATAGAAAACTCAGGAATTAGTAGTTTTTTTGATAAAATAATTACTTCCGAAGAGGTTGGTGTAAAAAAACCAAATCCTAAAATTTTTCAATATGCCTTGGAAAAAACGAAAGCAAAGTCGCAGGAGTCAATTATGATAGGTGATAATTGGGAAGCTGATATTATGGGAGCAAAAAATGCAGGGCTAGATGTAATATTTTGTAATTTTGATTTACAGCCTGTTGGTGAAAATATTAAATCAGTGCACAATTTAATTGAAATTAAAAAGTTTTTATAATATATTGTAAGTCTGTTAACAACCTCTAAAAAATAATGAGATTATTCAAATTTTTAATTTTACTTCTATTAATAATTGGAACTCAAAGTTGTACAAAAGGGGTAGATTTTGACCAAATAGATGATGCTAGTGTGCAAACTTCTTATGTTCTTACATTGGCATATGTAAACTTCACAGCCCCAAATTTTTTAAACAATAAAAACGAAGAAATTGCAGTAACATCAGATTTTATAATAAGAAAATTTGATGATTCAGGTAAAGATTATTTAGAAAAATTGGAATTGACTCTGGAAATTGAGAATACTTTTGATAGGGATTTTATTTTTTCATTGGGTTTTTATAATGAAATCGGTGATTTAATTTATACAATTGAACCTATAGTAAACATTGCTGAAAATTCTGAGTTAACAACAATTCTGGAGATCCCTATTGAAGATACACATTATTTTTACGAAGCTAAATTTTTTGGATTCACCTTTGTATTACCACCTAGTAATTCAGGAAACACCATTGATTTGTCTACAGAAGGAAGTTTAACTATTAGATCAGCTATCGAGTTGTTTTTTAATTTTAGGCTGTTATGAGGAAAATATTATTTTTAGTTTTTCTTGTATTCACATTAGGTTATTCACAAAACAAACAATTATTATATGATTTTCATGAATTACCCCAAACACTCATGTTAAATCCAGGGGCAGAGTTCAGTTCAAAATTTCATATTGGATTTCCTTTATTGTCAAAAATTGATTTTCAAGCTGGTTCCTCAGGGTTTTCAGCGTATGATATTTTTAAAGATGACGGTGTAAATATCAACATCAAAATAAAGAAGGTTATTGATGATTTTGGGAAAAGCGAAGTTTTTACTTTAAATCAACAGTTAGAAATTTTAAGTGCGGGTTATAAATTACCAAATAGCAGATATTTAAGTTTTGGTTATTATCAGGAATTAGATATTGCTTGTAGACTCCCAAAAGATATGGTTGATCTTTTTTATGATGGAAATTCTGAAATAAATCGTCGATATGAACTAGATAAATTTGGTGTTAGAGCTGAAATATTGGGGGTTTTTCATGTAGGCTTATCAAAAAAACTGAATAATAATATACAAATTGGTGCAAGAGTAAAAATTTACTCAGGGGGTTCCAATATTAGGTCAAAAATAAATTCTGCAGCATTTTATACTGAGTATGGAACTAACAATATTTATAACCATCATTTAGAAAACGTAAATGCTTTTATAAATTCATCAGGAATAAATCTTGATAACAATGAGGAAGATTTTTCATCTGATATTGCAAAGAAGTTGTTATTAGGTGGTAACTTAGGGTTAGGACTAGATTTAGGATTTACAAATTGGGTAAATGATCAAGTTACCGTAACAGGTAGTGTTTTGGATGTAGGTTTTGTAAATTATTCAAAAGATGTTGAGTCTTATAGATCTAATGGTACATATCAACTTGAAGGAATTCAATTATTATTTGATCCTAACAATCCACAAGATTATTGGGAAAATTTAGAAGATGATTTTGGGAAAAATGTTGTTACTGACACTATTTATAAAAGCTATATTTCATTAAGACCTTTAAAATTAAATGGATCAGTTAGTTATAAGTTTGGAAGACCACGTTTGGATGATTGCAATTTTCAAAAATATCCAAAAGTATATTCAAACAAAGTTGGATTTCATTTATATTCTACCTTAGGAAAAATCAATTCTCAAGTTGCTGCTACACTTTTTTTTGAAAGACGAATAAATAAAAATGTACAAGCAAAAATAATATATACTGTTGACACGTATTCATTCAAAAATATTGGTTTAGGAGTTTCAACAAAATTAGGAGTTTTTAACGCCTATTTATTGTTTGATAATTTGCTTAATTTAAGTAATCTTTATAATGCTAAAAGTGCAAGTGTTCAAGCAGGTCTTAATTTTATTTTTAAGGATAAAAATTAGTACATTTACGCTCACTTTTTAATTTACGGTTATGAATAAGGTTTTATTTTTCTTCATTTTTTTATTCAGTTTTTCATTTGTTTCAGCACAAAAAAGTGTGAACAACTATAAATATGTATTAGTGTCAAAACAGTTTGAATTTCAAAAAAGTCTTGATGCCTATAAAGTAAATTCATTGACTAAGTTTTTATTTAATAGAGCTGGGTTTAAAGCTTTTTTTACAGATGAAGCACTGCCTGAAGATTTGGCTAAAAATAGATGCTTAGCTTTAAAAGCTGTGGTTGTTGATGAGTCGTCAATGTTTAAAACTAAAACTAGGGTTAACTTGATTGATTGTTATGATAATTCAGTTTTTACTTCAGAAATAGGGGTGTCAAAAGAAAAAGATTTCAAAAAATCATATCACGAAGCAATAAGAAATGCATTTGTTGGTGTTGAAGAATTGAATTACAAATACAGCCCCAATAATAGTGTTGAAAAAAAAGATGTAGCTACTGATAAGGAAGTTGTTCCGACAAAAACAGAGCAAATAAAGCCTCAAATTATTAAGAAGGAATTGGTTGAAAGTAAAAAGCCTGTTGTATTAAAAATTGCAAAAAAAGATATTGCAGTTAAAGAAGAAATACATGAAAAGAGAATAAATAAACCTTCTAAATTATCCATAGTGGGTAGCTATTTATTTGATAAATGGGGTAAAAGTCAGGTAATTCAAAATGGTGAAAATTACAGTGTTTTGGGAGGGGATGAAAATTTTATATTCGCAACGATATACAAAACTTCAAAACCAAATTTATTTATCATAAAATGGGTTACCAATAAACAACCGCAATTAGTTGAAATTACTCCAGAAGGAAATTTAAAAATTGATGCTTCACAAGGTATAGAAGTTATAAAAAGAGAATAATATTTTTTGAACTAAGAGACAATGGTCAGGTTAATAACCATATTTATCTTTCCATCTTTTTTTTAGAAAATCACGCATATTTTGTTCGCGAGCATTATTTCCTGGTTCGTAAAAGGTTGTATTTGAAATTTCATCAGGTAAAAATTCTTGGTCAGCAAAGTTGTTTTCGTAGCTGTGCGCATATTTATAATTTTCACCATAGTCTAGCTCTTTCATTAGTTTGGTAGGGGCATTTCTTAAATCGAGCGGAACCGATAAATCACCAGTTTCTTTAACTAACATTTGCGCTTTCCCAATAGCTTCGTAACTGGCATTGCTTTTTGGGGAGCTTGCTAAATAAGTGGCACACTGACTTAAAATTATTCGTGATTCAGGAAAACCAATGGTATTTACAGCCTGAAATGTATTGTTTGCTATAATTAAAGCAGTAGGATTCGCATTTCCAATATCTTCACTAGCTAATATTATTAGGCGTCGGGCTATAAATTTAGCATCTTCGCCGCCTTCAATCATTCTTGCTAGCCAATACACAGCTCCGTTTGGGTCACTACCTCTAATTGATTTTATAAATGCAGAAATAATATCGTAATGCTGTTCTCCAGTTTTATCATATAAAACCGTATTTTTTTGGATTTTTGTAAGCACTAAGTCATTAGTTATTATAATTGGTTCTTCTTCACTATTAACAACTAATTCAAAAATATTTAATAATTTTCTGGCATCACCCCCTGAAATTTTTATTAATGCTTCTGTTTCTTTAATGTCAATTTTTTTCTTCGAAATAAATTCATCAGTTTTTAAAGCACGATTTAATAATTGCTCTAAATCAACTTTGCTAAACGAATTTAAAATGTACACCTGGCAGCGAGATAGTAATGCTGGTATAACTTCAAAACTCGGATTTTCAGTTGTTGCACCAATTAAAGTTACCCAACCCTTTTCAACGGCACCCAATAAAGAATCCTGTTGCGATTTGCTAAATCTATGAATCTCATCAATAAACAAAATAGGGTTTTTAGTTGTAAACAACCCACCACTTTGTTTGGCTTTATTTATAACTTCTCGAACATCTTTTACACCAGAACTAATAGCACTTAAAGTATAAAACGGTCTACCAGAATCTTTAGCAATAATATTAGCCAATGTAGTTTTCCCAATTCCAGGAGGCCCCCAGAATATAAGGCTTGGAATTAACCCTTGTTTTATTTGTTTGGTAAGTGCGCCTTGTTCACCAACCAAATGTTTTTGACTAATAAAATCTTCAAGGCATATTGGTCTTATGCGTTCTGCAAGTGGTTTATTCATTTAGTAAAAATAGTAATAATATTAATTTTTTGGGCGTTCCACTGCATTTCATTTGTGTCAGGCTATTCGCTTAATATTTTTTGATTCCAAATAAGGATATCGCTACTATCCTTAACGCATTTAATTTCATAAAATACACTATATTTATGCGATGGGTGAGAATCAATTTAAATTTAAGTTAAATGCTGTTGTTATACCTTTTGTAATGGTGTTTGTAATTTGGTTTGTTTACTGGATTGAGTATTATTTTCATACAAATTTTAACAGTTATGGAATATTTCCAAAGTCAATAAAGGGGTTAAGAGGAATATTTTTTTCTCCATTTATACATAGTTCTACAAAGCATTTATTTAATAATTCTGTTCCTTTAGCCGTTATGTTGTGGGCACTCTATTATTTTTACAATAAAATAGCGAACGTTATATTATTTGGCGGATTGTTGTTAACAGGTGTTTTAACTTGGTCTTTTGCTCGTCCGTCTTTTCATATTGGAGCAAGTGGAGTAGTATATTTATTGGTGAGTTTTATATTTTTTAGTGGAGTATTTAGAAAATATTATCGCTTAGTAGCTTTATCTCTTACAGTAGTGTTTTTATACGGAAGTATGATCTGGTATATTTTTCCAATGGAAGATAAAATATCATGGGAAGGTCATTTATCTGGGTTTATAGTAGGATTTGTTTTTGCGTATTTGTACAAGAATAAAGGTCCAAAACAAGAACAATTTCAATTTTCCGAAAATAAGGAGTTTGAAGAATTATTTGACGAAAATGGTAATTTTGTTCCTCCAGAAGAAATAAATGAAGATGTATAATAAAGAAAAGGCGAGCATACTGCTCGCCTTAATGGTTTTTTTAGGTGTAAAAAAACTTCTTAAATTAATACATTTTCAGCATAAATTGCTTTTATAATTTTATTAAAGGTTTCACTTGGTCTCATAGCTTTAGTTGCTAATTCATTATTAGGTATATAGTAACCATTTAGGTTTATATTACTTCCTTGTGCGCCGTTTAGCTCAATTAATATTTTTGGTTTTTGAGCTAAAAGTTCTTCAGCAATTTTAGTAAATAATAATTTTAAATGAGAATCCTTAGTTTGTTTAGCTAATGCTTCTGCCCAGTATAAAGATAAGTAAAAATGGCTACCTCTGTTGTCTAATTCATATACCTTTCTTGAAGGAGATTTTTTGTTTTCTAAAAATTTATCAGTGGCTTCATCTAAAGTTTCAGCTAAGATAAGTGCTCTTGAATTGTTAAAATTTTCACCTAAATGTTCTAATGAAACAGCAAGTGCTAAAAATTCACCTAATGAATCCCATCGTAAATGGCCTTCTTTTACAAATTGTTGTACATGCTTCGGAGCTGAACCTCCTGCACCTGTTTCAAAAAGTCCTCCACCATTCATTAAAGGAACAATAGACAGCATTTTTGCACTTGTACCAACTTCTAAAATTGGAAATAAATCAGTTAAAAAGTCACGGAGTACATTTCCTGTAACCGAAATTGTGTCTAAACCTTTATTAATTCTTTCTAAAGTATATAAGGTAGCATTGTAAGGCGACATAATTTGAATATCTAGCCCTGTGGTATCATGATTAGGTAAATAAGTAGTTATTTTTTTGATTAATTGAGCATCGTGAGCTCTGTTTTTATCTAACCAAAATATTGCTGGGGTGTTGGTTGCTTTAGCTCTTTTTACAGCGAGTTTAATCCAATCTTGAATAGGCGCATCTTTTACCTGGCACATTCTCCAAATATCACCTTGTTCAACTTGGTGTTCTAATAAAACATTTCCAGAAGTGTCAACAATACGCACAGATCCATTTCCTTGAATTTCAAATGTTTTGTCGTGTGAGCCGTATTCTTCAGCTTTTTGAGCCATTAAACCAACATTAGGAACTGTTCCCATAGTTGTTGGGTCAAATGCACCATGATTTTTGCAAAAATCAATTGTTGCCTGATATATACTAGCATAACTACTATCAGGAATAACAGCTTTTGTGTCTTGTTGCTCCCCTTGAGAATTCCACATTTGTCCAGAAGTACGAATCATTGCAGGCATAGAAGCATCTATTATCACATCGCTAGGAACGTGGAGGTTTGTAATCCCTTTGTCTGAATTTACCATAGCTAAAGCCGGACCATTATCATAACAAGCATTAATATCAGTTTCAATAGCTATTCTTTGTTTTTCAGGTAAAGTTTGAATTTTAGAAATTAAATCTCCAAATCCATTATTTTCTTCAACACCAATTCTTTCTAAAATTTCTTTATTTTTTGTAAATACATTTTTAAAGAATGTTTTTACTGCATGTCCAAAAATTATTGGGTCAGACACTTTCATCATAGTTGCTTTCATATGTAATGAAAACAGTACATCATTTTCTTTAGCATCAGCTATTTGTTCCTCTAAAAAAGAAATTAAAGCATTTTTACTCATTACAGTTGCATCAATAATTTCTCCTTTAAGTAAAGGAGAATTTTCTTTTAATGTAGTAATTGAGCCGTTATTATCAACAAATTCAATTTTAACATTGGTACTATCTGAAATAGTCAAAGATTTTTCATTTGATCTAAAATCATGTTCACCCATTGTTGCAACATGAGTTTTAGAATCTGGGGACCAGACACCCATAGAATGGGGATTGTTTTTAGCAAAATTTTTCACTGCTTTAGGAGCTCTACGATCTGAATTACCTTCTCGTAAAACAGGATTAACAGCTGATCCTTTTACTGAATTGTATTTTTGTTGAATAGTTTTTTCTTTGTCTGAACTTTGGTCTTTAGGGTAATCAGGTAGTTTGTAACCCAAATCTTGTAACTCTTTTATAGCAGCTTTTAATTGTGGTACAGAAGCCGAAATATTTGGTAATTTAATAATATTAGCTTCAGCTTTTTTGACCAATTCTCCTAATTCCGCTAAATGATCTGCTATTTGTTGCTCGGAGGTTAAATATTCTGGGAAAACGGCTAAAATTCTAGCCGCTAAAGAAATATCTTTAGTTTCAATATTTATGTCCGCAGGAGATGTAAATGCTTTTACAATTGGTAAAAATGAATAAGTTGCTAAAGCCGGAGCTTCATCAGTTTTTGTATAAATAATTCGTGGTGAAATGCTCATATTTTGTTATTTAATGTGCGCTATGATTTAGATTTATAAGTGAATTATAGCGGTTAAAATTGATATAAATTTGAAATTGAGCAAATGTACTAATATTTGTTAAAATATTTACTTCGAAAACGTTATAAATGGAGGTTTTAAATTTAATTAAATGTAAAAAAAAGTATGAAAAATTACGACATTTGCAATAGAGGTGAAAAAAACAAAAGCCATCATATTGATTTCTCAGTATCATGGCTTTTTGCTGAAATAATTTCTTAATAAGTCTTCCGTTAATTCCAACTGCTATTGATGATCATTTGCAATCTCATCACAATTAAAATAGAGCTTCATCTTGTTGGTTTCTTGCGAATACAACTTCTTATCAACAAACATTTCTTTCAAAATAGCTTTTAAAACTTTGTTGTTATTTGTTAAAATAACTTGCTTTAAATTACTATTTCAAAGATGTTTTTAAAATCTTGTTTCCATTTATTCATGCTAAATACCTGGGCACATTACTTTTTCAAGTTTGATTTTAAAAACGATGTTCAAGAACATTTCGAATTTCACATTGGTTTTGTTTTTTGTTCTTCCTTAAAATTTGCATTTTAAAAATTCCCTCCAACATCTCCGTGAATTCTTTTGTAAAATAAAGACACTAAATTCAAAAAAACAAATTTGCAAGTAATTTAATATCAACAAAATATGAACTGTACTTATTAACAATTGTTAATAATGAAAAACCCGTTTTGATTAATCAAAACGGGTTGTAAATAATTTCTTTTAAAAGCTTATTAAGAACGTCTTCTTTCTTTAATTCTTGCTTTCTTACCAGTTAAACCTCTGAAGTAATAAATACGAGCTCTACGCACTTTACCTTGTTTGTTAACTTCAATTTTTTGAATTGCAGGTAAATTTATTGGGAAGATACGCTCCACACCAACTGTACCTGACATTTTTCTAATGGTAAATGTTTCAGAAGTACCAGTACCTCTTTTTTGTATTACAGTACCTCTAAAAAACTGAGTTCTAGTTTTGTCTCCCTCTTTAATTTCATAATAAACTGTAATTGTATCACCAGCTTGAAATTGTGGGAATTCGTTTTTAGTTACAAATTCGTCTTGTACAAACTTTACTAAATTTTCCATTTTTAAATTTTTAATGGGTTTTTCATAGATCAACATTCACGATTTTCGTCAGAGGTTAATTTTGAGAGTGCAAATTTAATTAAAAAAATTAGTCTTCCAACAAATCGGGTCTAATTTTTTTAGTTCTTTCCAAAGCTTGATCGTTTCTCCATTCTTCAATTTTTGGGAAATTGCCGGATAATAGAACTTCAGGGACTTTATGTCCTTGATATTCTGAAGGTCTGGTATAAACTGGAGGTGAAAGTAAATCATCTTGAAATGAATCGGTTAATGCTGATGTTTCATCACCTAAAACCCCAGGTATTAATCTTATAATAGCGTCGCATAATACTGCAGCACCTAATTCTCCACCGCTTAAAACATAGTCGCCAATAGAAATTTCTTTGGTTATAAATAAATCTCTAACCCGTTGATCAACGCCTTTATAATGTCCGCATAGAATAATTATATTTTTCTTGAGTGATAGTGTATTTGCTGTTTGTTGATTTAAGGTTTGTGCATCAGGGGTCATGTAAATTATTTCGTCATAATCCCTTTCTTTTTTTAATTTTGAAATACACATATCAATTGGTTCGATCATTAAAACCATACCTGCTCCACCACCAAACTGATAATCATCTATTTTTCCATAATCATTTAATGCATACGTTCGTAAATCATGAAAATGAATTTCTACCAAATTTTTGTCAATAGCACGTTTAATAATGGAATATTCAAACGGACTTTTAATTAATTCAGGAGAAACGGTTATAATATCAATACGCATGCTGCAAATATAATCTATAAGTTGAAAGTTGAAAAGATTACAGGGTGAAAGTTGAAAAACAGAAGTTAAATCATTGGTTTTATAATTCGGCTTTCATCATTCGGTCAACCTGATAGAAATCTTTTTTTAATTCAATATTTTGAAATCCTTTTTTACTTAATAAATCAATCATAGGTATTCCTAAATATTGGTTGATTTCAAAAAATAAACTACCATTTTTATTCAAAGAATTTACGGCTAAATCAGCTATTTTATCGTAAAACAATAAGGGGTTGTCGTTTTTAACAAACAGTGCTAGATGCGGTTCGTTTTTTAGTACATTTGGTTTCATTTGCTCTTTTTCAAGTTCTCTTACATAAGGTGGGTTACTTACTATAATATCAAAAGTATCGGTTATTTTTTCTGTTTTTAAAATATCAAACTCCATAAAATGAACTTTAATATTGTTTAATTCAGCATTTTGTTTTGCAGTTTTTATAGCGTTTGCCGAAACATCAATAGCAAAAACATTTGCATTTGGTAAGTTTTTTGCTAAAGAAATAGCAATGCAGCCACTTCCTGTGCCTATATCTAAAATTTTTAGTTTTTTGTTTTGGTCAACCTCATTTACAATCCATTCAACTAACTCTTCTGTTTCCGGGCGCGGAATAAGTACATGTGGATTTACTTTAAATGGCAGTCCATAAAACTCAGTTTCTCCTATTATGTATTGTATCGGAACCGAATTATTTAAGTCAGTTATTGCTTTTTTAAGGAATTTTAAGTTGTTTTCAGTTATTTCAAAGTCAGGTTGTAATGCAAATTCGATGCGTGTTAAGTTTAGTTTAAATTCAATTAGTAAATTGAAGAATGACTGTATTTCAGTTTCGGGATATAATTTGTTAAGTTCACTAAAAAACTGTTGTTTAACTTTTTGAAGTTTCATTATAAATCTTTAAGCATCCATAAATTGCATGAAAAATGACCAGTATTACCCATAGGAGCGTCTAAATCCTTGAAGCCTACTTTTCTGTATAGTTTTCTGGCGTCTGTCATATAAGGTAAAGTTTCTAAGTAGCATTTTTCAAAACCAAATTCTTTGGCTTTTAGCAGGCAAATATCCATCATTTTACTACCTAAACCAATTCCTCTTGCATCATTTTTAAAATACATTTTTTGTAATTCGCAAATGTTACCTTCGTAATTGTCTAATTGCTTGATACCTGCACCCCCATATATTTCTCCATTTTTTTCAATAACATAATAAATAGCTTTTTTAGAAGTATATGTTTCAAACAATGTGTCTAAAATTTTATCGGCATACGCAGTTCCAACTTTAGGAACACCAAATTCTATTAAAACGTTGCGAATTGCTTTTGCAATTTGCGTATTGTCTTTTTGTTGAATTTCTCTAATAGTAAAGCCACTATGTATCATTTTAAATACTATTTTTGTGATGTGAATATACACGAAAAATACATAAAACGTTGTATTGAATTGGCTAAAAATGGATTAGGTGCTACGTATCCTAATCCAATGGTTGGAAGCGTGCTTGTTTTGAATAATGCAATAATAGGTGAAGGCTGGCACAAAAAAGCTGGAGAAGCGCACGCCGAAGTGATGGCAATTAATATGGTTAAAGATAAGTCTCTTTTACATCAGGCTACTATTTATGTTAGTTTAGAGCCGTGTTCTCATTTTGGGAAAACACCACCTTGTGCTAATTTAATTGTGGAAAGTGGAATTAAAAACGTTGTTATTGGAATTGTAGATTGTAATAGTAAAGTGAGTGGAAAAGGAATAAGGCATTTAAAGAATAATGGATGTAATGTGATTGTAAGTGTTTTAGAAAAAGAATGTTACCAGCTAAATAAACGTTTTTTTACTTTTCATAATAAGCAAAGACCTTTTATATTTTTGAAATGGGCGGAAACTAAAGATGGTTTTATTGATATTTTAAGAGATTCAACTTCTAAAAACACTCCAAATTGGATTTCAAATGAATATTCTCAGCAAATTGTTCATAAAATGAGAGCTGAAGAACAAGCTATATTAGTTGGAACAAATACTGCTTTAAATGATAATCCTAGTTTAAATGTGAGGAGTTGGAATGGAAACAATCCAATTCGTATAGTTTTAGATAGAAGTTTAAAAATTCCGCAACATTATAATTTATTAAATAATGAAATTAAAACCATTGTTTTTTCTGAGGTAAAATTTATATCTGATTCTAAAAGCAATATTATTTTTGAACGGATTGATTTTAACAAAAATGTTCCAAAACAAATTTGTGAGGTTTTGCATAGGTACGAAATCCAATCTTTAATTATAGAAGGAGGGAGGCAAACTCTTCAAAGTTTTGTCAATGCTAATTTATGGGACGAAGCTTTTGTTTTTACTGGGGAAACAGAATTTAAAAAAGGGTTAAAAGCTCCAAAAATTGAAAAAGTACCAATTAAAACTAAAAAAGTATCAACTGATACATTACATATTTATAGGAATAAATAGTTATTTTGTTTTTTTAAACATTTCAACCATAGTTTCTCCATTAGATTTTTTATAGGCTCTAAACATTCCTGAAGTATTAAAATCCCAGTAAACATCGCCATATTTGTCAATTAAAATCATTCCACCTTTACCACCTAAAGGTGCAATTTGATTAAATAAAACAAAACGTAAAGCTTCAGAAGGGGTTTGATTTTTATACTGAATTAAACTTGAAACTTCGTGAGAAGCCACGGTTCTGATAAAATACTCTCCTGTTCCGGTGGATGAAATTCCACAAGTAGCATTGTTAGCGTAGGTTCCAGCTCCAATAATAGGGACATCTCCAATTCTTCCATATTTTTTGTTAGTCATTCCTCCGGTAGAAGTTCCTGCAGCAATAGTTCCTTGTTTGTCTATAGCAACAGCTCCAACGGTTCCATATTTGTGGTCTAATAAATCATTTTCTATACTGGCAGTAAAATTAGGTTTCGTTTTCTCTTTTCCTTGAATTCTTTTTAGTTGGTTTACCCTATTTTCACTATAAAAATAAGTGCTATCCACCAATTTAATTCCATATTTTTTTACTAAAATAACAGCTCCTTTTCCTGAAAGCATTACATGTTTTGAGCTATCCATTATAACTCGAGCCGCTAAAATTGGATTTTTAATATAATTTACACCAGCAATTGCACCGGAATTTAAAGTTTTACCATCCATAATTGCAGCATCCATTTCTTGATTTCCTTCGGAATTGTATACTGAACCTCTTCCTGCATTAAATAAGGGAGAATCTTCCATTGTAGTAATTGCGGCTTGAATGGCGTCTAATGAGGTTCCGTTATTCTCTAAAATTTTGTAGCCTGCGTTTATAGCTTCTTCTAGTTTTTTTTCATAGATTTTTTGTCGCTCTTTAGAAATATTAACTTGATTAATTCCACCTCCAGCTCCTCCGTGAATTACAATAGCAAATGAATTTGGTTCTCTTTTCTTTTCTTTCTTTTTTGAACTTCCGCAACTAAAAAATGTAATTGATAAAACGAAGATTAATATAGGGAGTCTCATTATTAATTGGATTTTTATCAAAGATATTCATTTTAAACCACAGTTAACATTACTATATTTGCAAATCTAAATTATATACTATTTCTGTAAAAGATACATATAAAACAATTGAGATTGAAGCTGGAGAATTTCTTTATAAAGATAAAGGGAGTAAGTTTCTAGGATTTGCTTTTCCTGTTAAAAATGAAGAAGAAATAAAACGTTGTATTGAAGAGTTAAAGAAAAAGCATCATACGGCACGACATTGGTGTTATGCTTGGCGATTAGGAATTGAAATACCAAGATATAGAGCGAATGATGATGGGGAGCCTAGTAATTCAGCTGGGCAGCCAATTTATGGGCAATTATTATCTTTTGATGTTACTAATACATTAATTGTTGTTGTAAGGTATTTTGGAGGAACTAAATTAGGTGTAGGTGGTTTAATTAATGCTTACCGAACTACAGCGAAAGAAACACTTGAAAATTGTAAAATTATTGAGAAAACTGTTGATGTTTTGTTTCAATTAATTTTTGAATACACTCATATGGACAAGGTTATGCGTATTGTAAAAAATAATAAACTTGAAATTATATCGCAAAAAATGGAAATGAACTGTGAGTTTTTAATTCCGATTCGTATAAAAAATTCTGAAAATATAAAGGAGCAGTTTCAAAACCTTCGGTGTGTGAAAATAAAAAAAGTTATTTAATATTTGTAAGCTTTTCAAGTAAGTGCTTTGGAGCTCTAATTGGTTTGTTTTTTTGTGTATCAACAAATACTAGTGTAGCGGTAGCTGTTGTTAAAATTTCATTCTCTCTAAATAGTTCATAGTAAAACTCAATTTTAGCTGTTGGAAGTTTTATTAAGGTTGTTTTTAAAGTTAAAAAGTCGTCGTATTTTGCTGGTTGCAAGTAATTCATATTTAGATTAATTACAGGCAACATAATTCCATTTTTCTCCATTTCTTTATATGAAATACCTAAATCTCGCAACCATTCTGTACGTCCCATTTCAAAATATTGTGCATAATTACCATGGTAAACATAGCCCATTTGGTCAGTTTCGCTGTAGCGGATTCTAAATTTTAGCAAATTTGAATACATTTTTGTATATTTAGGTACGCTATTTACGTAAAAAAAAAATAATAATCAATAGCAATTTTATTTTTTTTTAATAAAATTTATTCACATTTTTGTAAGGCAGAAAAAGGTACCCCCATGAATATCCTTTTTTATTAATAATTTAAAATATCTTTTGAGTACGAATGACTAAAACTGCCACTTTAGTTTGGAATCAATGTTTGGCTTTTATAGAGGATAATATAAAGCAACAAGCATATAAAACTTGGTTTGAGCCAATCAAACCAATTAAATTAGAGGGAGAGGTTTTAACAATTCAAGTTCCGAGTAAATTTTTTTATGAATGGTTAGAAGAGCATTATATTAAATTATTGCGTGTTGCTTTGGTTAAACAATTGGGTGAAGATGCTAAATTAGTATATGATGTTAAAATGGAAAATAATTATAGCAATAGCAATCCTCATACTGTTAAAATTCCAAGTGCAAATAGAAATCCTATTAATCCTCAAAGGTTAACTGTGCCAATGGATATTAATAAAAGAGAACTAAAAAATCCATTTATTATTCCAGGTATTCAAAAAGTAAAAATTGAATCACAATTAAACCCTAATTATAACTTTACAAGTTTTGTTGAAGGAGATTCTAATCGTTTGGCTCGTTCAGCAGGTATGGCTGTGGCAAATAAACCTGGCGGGACATCTTTTAATCCATTATTAGTGTATGGCGGGGTAGGTTTAGGTAAAACGCATATTGCGCACGCTATAGGCGTTGAAATTAAAGATAAATATCCCGATAAAACAGTATTATATATTTCTTCTGAAAAATTTACTCAGCAATATATTGAATCTGTAAAAGGTAATACAAGAAATGATTTTATTCATTTTTATTCAATGATTGATGTATTAATAATTGATGATGTTCAATTTTTGTCTGGAAAAACTGGTACACAAGATGTTTTCTTCCATATATTTAATCAATTACATCAAAATGGTAAGCAGGTTATTTTAACATCAGATAAAGCGCCTGTTGATATGCAGGATATTGAGCAACGCTTGCTTTCTCGTTTTAAATGGGGATTGTCGGCTGAACTTCAAGCTCCAGATTATGAGACACGTATTTCAATTTTGAAAAATAAATTGTATCGTGATGGTGTGGAAATGCCAAATGAAATAATAGAATATATTGCAAAACATATAAAATCGAATGTACGTGAATTAGAAGGTGTACTTATTTCAATGATTGCACAGGCTTCATTTAATAGAAAAGAGTTTACCTTAGCACTCACAAAACATATTGTAGATAAGTTTGTAAAAAATACAAAACGAGAAGTTTCAATTGATTATATTCAAAAAGTAGTTTCTAGTTATTTTGAATTAGATGTACCTACTTTACAATCAAAAACTCGTAAGCGTCATATTGTTCAGGCGCGTCAATTAGCCATGTATTTTGCAAAAAGAATGACAAAAGCTTCATTGGCTAGTATTGGATCTCAAATAGGAAAACGCGATCACGCTACAGTACTTCATGCATGTAAAACAGTTGATAATTTAACCGAAACGGACAAGCAGTTTAGAAAGTACGTAGATGATATAACAAAAAAACTTACTTTTTAAATATAATGACAAAGGTATTAATGGTTTGTTTAGGTAATATTTGCCGCTCACCATTAGCAGAAGGAATACTAAAATCGAAAGTTTTTAGTATTAAGGCTGTTGTGGATTCGGCCGGAACTGGTGCTTATCATGTAGGTGATTTGCCTGACAGACGTTCTATTTCAATTGCCAAAGAAAATGGAATTGATATTACAAATCAAAGAGCCCGAAAGTTTTCAATAAATGATTTTGACAATTTTGACTTTATTTATGTAATGGACAACTCTAATTATCGAGATGTTGTTAAACTTGCTCGAAATGAAGAAGATATAGCAAAAGTAAGACTTATTTTGAACGAAGTTTTTCCTGATGAAAATTTAGATGTTCCTGATCCTTACTATGGGGGTGATTTTGGATTTAAAAATGTGTTTAACATGTTGGATGAAGCATGTGAAATAATTGCAAAAAAAATGAACCAAAATGGATGATGTAAACGGGAAATTATATTTAATTCCAACTACTTTAGGTGAAAATGAACCTCTTGAAGTGTTGCCTTATTCAGTTAAAAAAATAATTGAAAATTTAAATGTTTTTATTGTTGAAAACGAAAAAACAGCACGAAGATTTATAAAAAGAATAACACCTAAGAAATCTCAGCCAGCATTGCAATTATTAAAGCTTGATAAGTATGCCGATGAGCTGGAAGTTAGAACGTATTTAGATGAATGTTTAAATGGTGTTTCAGTTGGTTTACTTTCTGAAGCAGGTGTTCCTGCTATAGCTGATCCAGGTGCTGAAATTGTTAAAATGGCTCACGAAAAAGGAATTAGAGTAGTTCCTTTAGTAGGTCCTTCATCTATTATTTTAGCTATGATGGCTTCAGGGTTTAATGGACAAAATTTTGCGTTTAATGGGTATTTGCCTATTGATACTTCAGAGAGAAAAAAAGAAATTAAAAAATTAGAGCGATTATCAAAAGAAAAAAATCAGTCTCAAATATTTATTGAAACTCCGTATAGAAATGAAAAAATGTTGGCTGATTTAAAAAGCACATTAACACCAACAGCAAAATTATGTGTAGCCTGCGATATAACACTTCCAGCAGAATATATAAGAACATTTGAGATTAAAGACTGGAAAAATGAAAAACCAGATTTACATAAACGACCAGTTATTTTTATAATTCATAAAGATTAAAAAAGGCTTTGACAATCTTCAAAGCCTTTTTTAGTGAAATAAATATTTTAAATTACTGGATTTTTGTTTGCTTTGATAAATGAGGTGTCGTAATTCGCAAATTTCTTTATATAATGTTGCACAGATGATCCAAAAGCATCTTTGAAAATATTTTGACCATTACTTCTTAAGTACTTTTTTACGTTTCCAGCTCCACCTAGGTGTGCTGCTGCTAAAATGCCCGATTCAGTAATAACAATACCATTTATTTTTTTTCCAACACTTCGTTTAATGTCTCTTTTTAAAATCCATTTATTTAAAGAACATAATGCTATAAAAGCATCTTCTTGTAATTCTGGATTTTTTAAAAAATAGGTAGTATCGTAGACTTTTAATCTATTTAAAGTAGATTTTCCAAATTGATATTTACCTAAATAGCCATAAGTATTAACAATATCATATCTTCCCTGAGACTCTTTAAAAGCTACAGCTTCTTTAAAACCATTAAACGTACGCCCTAAGAAGGGTATATTTAAATTGGAATAAATTCTAACTTGCTGTTGTGTTAAAGCTGTAGTTGCTTCAGTTGAGAATAATAAGCTGAACTCAGTTTTATTTTTTTCCTTTGTAAAACTAGATATAAAAAATATTAGGATTACCAAGCTTGAAAATAGTATAACTTTTTTCATAATTTAAAGGTTTAATGCCTTTGAAAATTTAAGCCAGCAAAAGTATAACTATTTATTTATTGGAGAAATAAAATGATACTTTTTTTATTTTATTTAGTAATATTTAACCATTTAAAGGGTTAATAGTTAAATATTTAACAATACTTTGCAAAAATTTTTCAGGTTTATTAAACAATATTTTAATTATAAATATACAATAATTCCAATAAAAGAATAACAGATCAAGGTGATATAGACTAAAAAGTTGTCTAATTAAATATATAATATTCTGCGTATGTTTTGAAATATATTCACTTGTTGTGGAAACAATTGTACAGTAAGTGTAATATGTATTTTAATTCAATAATTGTAAAAAAAGAGTTGTTCGGAGTAAATATATAAATGGTTAGTTTTTAACACTAGAAGGTTATAGTTTAAAAATATTATTGTGTAACGTGTTGAAAAACAAAGATATGTATTGTTTGAATGCTACCTATTTACACCTTGTTTATTTAACCATTTTTGGTATTTATTTGCATTTCTATTGTGTTGAGAAAGTGTTTTGGCAAATTCATGCTGTCCAATATGGGTTATACTAGCACACATGTAAAAATAATTATGATTTGAGGGGTTTAAAACAGCGTTAATGGATGAAATATCGGGCATTGATATTGGTCCAGGAGGTAAGCCAATATTTCTGTAAGTATTGTAAGGTGAATTTATTTGTAAGTCTTTTGTTAGAACTCTTTTAATAATTGTATCCTTTCCAAATTGTAATTTTAAAGCATATATAATTGTAGGATCGGCTTGCAAAAGCCAATTGTTTTCAATACGATTTAAATAGAGTCTTGCAACTTTTGGTCGTTCAGCTATATTTGCGGTTTCTTTTTGAACAATAGAGGCAAGTGTAATAACTTCGTTTTTTGATAAATTTAATTTTTTTGCTTTTTCAAGTCGTGAAGTATTCCAAAATTTCAAATATTCATCAAGCATTTTATTTCTAAATATTTTAGCTGAAGTGTTCCAGTAAAACTCGTAAGTATTTGGAATATACATTCCTAACGCTGAATTATTAGAAAAATAATGCTCTTTTAAAAAGTCAGAATCTTTAAAGGCTTGAAGTAATAAAATTGAATCTGCCTCAATTTGTTGAGAAACTCTACCAGCTAATTTTTCAAATGTATCTTGGTTATTAAAGGAAAGCTTTACAGTAGTTTGTTTACCACTTCTTAAAAAATTAATTAAATCATTATTGTTGATTCCTTTTTTTATGTGGTATTTACCTGCTTTTATGGTATTTGGATAGTTTTTTTTATCGGCAACCCAGGTAAAAGGTTTTATTCTTTTTAAAAACGGTCGTATTAAGTTTTCAACCTGAGAGTATGAACTATTTGTTGGGATGTATAAAAAACCTTCCTTTACGGTATTTGGGCTGTAAATTTTTGAGTAAAAACTATAGCTTAAAACTGTACCTATAATAAATAATAAAGCAAAAATTAAAAGAAAAAACTTTTTAATGTTCATTGGTTTGATTTAATAATTGATATAAAATTTCATCTTTAAAGCCTGTATTTGAGTAAATCCAATCTAATTTTTTACCTACTTTTTTGAAATTTTTATTTTCAAATAAGCGAATACTATTTAGGTTGTTGGAAGTTATATTGGCGTATATTTGGTGAACGTTTAAATTGGCAAACGAATAATTAATAACTAATTCCAAAGCTTCAGAACCATAGCCATTTTTTTGAAACTCAGGTAGTATTAAAATTCCTACACCAACTCTTAAGTGCTGAGGATTAAAATCGAATAAATCAATCATTCCAACTGGAACGTTTTTTGTGTCGCAAATAACAAATCGGTATTGTTTGGCTTCGTAAATATCTTGATGAGCATTTTCAATGTATTTTTTTAGAATATGTTTTGAAAAAGGAATTTGAGTATTACTTACTTCCCAAAATGTTTCATTGTTTTCAGTAGTAAATAAAAACTCTAAATCACTTGGTTCTAATGCTCTTAAATATATGTTTTTACCTAATAAAGTTGCCATTAAATCTTGATTTTTCCTTCAAAAACAAATTTGGCAGGGCCAGTTAAAAATACATTCTTATACGTATTGTTTTCTTTTTCAAACGAAACTTCTAATTTACCACCTAATACTTCAATTTTAATAGAGTTTTGTTTTGTTATACCATTATTATTTGCTGCAATTGCTACAGCAGTAACGCCAGTTCCACAAGCTAAAGTTTCATTTTCAACACCTCGCTCATAGGTTCTGACCTTAAATGAATTGTTGCCAGTTTGTTCTGCAAAATTAACGTTAGTCCCTTCCTTAAAATAAGGCGCTCCATATCTAATTTTTTTACCTGATTCCTTTACATTTATTGCAGAAATATCATCAGTAAATTCAATGTGATGTGGTGAGCCTGTGTTTAAAAAAGTATAATTTTTTTCTTTGATTATGCAATCAATATCAATCATTTTTATACTAACAATTTCATTATTTATTGTAGCGTAATGCTCACCATCAGTCGCAATAAAAGTAGTTTCATCTTCAAATATTCCTAGTTGTTTGGCAAAAGCTGCTAAGCATCTTCCTCCGTTTCCACACATACTACCTTCATTCCCATCAGCATTAAAATAAATCATTTTAAAATCATAATTTTCTGCTGGTTCAAGAAGAATAAGTCCGTCAGCACCAATTCCAAATCGTCTGTCACATAATTTGTTAATAATAGTGGTATTGTTTTTTGGAAATGATAATGAGCGATTGTCGATCATTATAAAATCGTTCCCTGTACCTTGATATTTGTAAAATTGTAAATCCATTTTTGCAAATGTACTAAAATAGGAACGTTTTTGAAGTTTGAATATTTAAGAATAAGTGCTAAATTGTTAAAAAGCGTTAAAAGTGAGTTAACAGAGCGTTAAACCAGTTTTTTAAAAAATACTAAAATAGTAAATTTGATTGTTCAATTAGTAAAAATTAAATAAATGAAAAGAGTAATAGGTGTTTTTTTGATTTCGGCTTTAGGAGGTGCGATGGCCTTAGGAGCTTATAAGTTGTTTTTTGAGAAACCTCAAGTTGTTATTGAAAGAGTTCAGGAAATGCAACCAGCTATAATGCAAACAAATGCTGTTGGAGGAATAGTAACTGCTATGGAAAATACTGATTTTACGGTGGCTGCTGAAAAAACATTGAATGCAGTTGTTCACGTGAAAAATACTTCAATTAAAACGTATATAGATCCTTGGTCTGAATTCTTTTATGGTCAGGGAAGTGGTTCAAAGCAATATTCACAAATTGGAACAGGAAGTGGTGTTATTATTTCAGAAGATGGATATATAATTACTAATAATCACGTAATTAGAAATGCTACCGATATTGAGGTTACTATGAACAATAAAAAAGTATACAAAGCTGAGTTGATAGGAACTGATTCAACCAATGATATTGCACTATTAAAAATAGAAGCCACCAAATTGCCATATATAGTTTTTGGAGATTCTAATAACATTAAAGTAGGTGAGTGGGTGTTAGCAGTTGGAAACCCTTATAATTTAACCTCAACAGTAACTGCTGGAATTATTAGTGCAAAAGGACGTGATTTGGAAGGAAATAGTAGTATAGATTCATTTATTCAAACTGATGCAGCTGTAAATCCTGGAAATAGTGGAGGTGCGTTAGTAAACACTAAAGGAGAATTGATAGGGGTTAACACGGCAATTTCATCTCGTACTGGCTCTTTTATTGGTTATTCGTTTGCAGTTCCTTCTAGTATTGCTAAAAAAGTAATAGAAGATATTATGGAATTTGGAACTGTTCAAAAAGCAATTTTAGGAGTAAAAGGAGGGGAGTTAAATAATGAAATTGCTGAAAAACTGGGAATTGAAAATACCGAAGGTTTTTATGTTTCAGAAGTTACAGAAAATTCTGGAGCTAAAAAAGCAGGGTTAAAATCTGAAGATATAATTGTGAAAATTAACAATGTGAAAATTTCAACCTATGCTGATTTAACAGGATTTTTAAACTCAAAAAGACCAAAGGATGTTGTTCAAATTACCTATTTAAGAAAGGGAGCTAAGAATGCTACAAATGTTGTATTAAGTAAAAATGAAATGAGTAAAGTTACTGTACTTGGCTTGCAGTTGAAAAACCTTAATAAAAAACAATTGAAAGATTTAGATATAAAGAATGGAGTATTAATTCAAGATATTACAAACAAAGAATTGATGTATTATGGTGTGAAAAAAGGGTATATTATTACAGCTATAAATGGGGAGAAAATGTTTTCTGTTGATGATGTAACTTCGGTAATTGCAAGTAAAAAGAAAGGAGAAGTTTTGCGTATTGAAATTTTAAATTTAGATAGGGAATCAGAGCGATATATTTTTAAATAAATAAAATTATAATCAAAAACAACCTTTCAATTTTTTGGAAGGTTTTTTTTTGTTAAAAATACTTGCGAAAACGTTTGAAATAGGTATTTTTGCGAAAAAATTTAAACATTACACCTAAAGATGTCTTACAACGAAATTTACGAAAAAGAACTCGCCTTTCAAGCTGACAGGCGCCGAGCAACTGTAGAATTTATTCGAATTATTAGCGACCTATGGTATGATAATACTATTGAATTAATTTTATTCAGAAATCAATTAATTGATAGAAATGTAAGTGAAATTTTAAATTTAATTGAATATGCCAGTGATTTTGTAGAAAAACCTATTTCTATTTTTGACGCTGTTGAAATTGCACGTGAAATTAAAAAACAGAATATCCCTCCATCAAAAATTGATATTGGAAAGTTAGTGTATGAGTTTCATTTAGATGAAAATCAGCATAGCTTTGCCAATTTTGTACATGATTGCTTAAAGGAAGCTCAAAATTCAAATGGTTTTGAGCCAAAAGATGTTGTTTTGTATGGTTTTGGACGAATTGGAAGATTATTAGCCAGAGAATTAATGGTGAGAACTGGTCAGGGTAAATTAATGAGGTTGCGTGCTATTGTTACCCGAGGAGAAATAACAGCATCAGTTTTAGAAAAAAGAGCTGCTTTATTAAGAAATGATTCAATTCATGGAGATTTTCATGGAACGGTAAATGCTGACATAGAAAAAAAAGCATTGCTAATTAATGGAACAACAGTTCATGTTATTTCAGCAAATACTCCCGAAGAGATAGATTATACATCTTATGGTATTTCTGATGCCTTGCTAATTGATAATACTGGAGTGTATAGAGATAAAGAATCTTTAAGTCGCCACTTGAAGTCAAAAGGTATTTCAAAAGTTTTATTAACTGCCCCTGGGAAAGGAGTTCCAAATATTGTACATGGAGTGAATCATAAAAAATTTAGTCCAAAAGATGTTAATATTTTTTCAGCAGCATCTTGTACAACCAATGCTATTACGCCTATTTTAAAAGTAATGGAAGATGGTTTTGGAGTTGAAAACGGGCATTTAGAAACAATTCATGCATATACAAATGATCAAAATCTGGTTGATAATATGCATAAAAAATATAGAAGAGGAAGAGCAGCTGCATTAAATATGGTGATTACTGAAACAGGTGCAGGGAAGGCAGTTTCAAAAGCCTTACCCTCATTTGAAGGAAAACTAACTTCAAGTGCTATTAGAGTCCCTGTTCCAAATGGTTCATTAGCTATTTTAAATTTAAAATTGGAAAATGCTGCGAGCAGAGAAACTATTAATACAATTATGAAAAAATATGCTTTGGAAGGAGATTTGGTTGAGCAGATAAAATATTCATTAAGTAATGAATTAGTTTCTTCTGATATTGTTGGAGCAGCTGCACCTGCAATATTTGATAGTAAAGCTACTATTTCTAGTTCGACAGGTTCAAATGTTGTGTTGTACATTTGGTATGATAATGAGTATGGATATAGTCATCAGGTTATCCGATTGGCACGATATATTTCACAAGTTAGAAGGTTCACTTATTACTAATAGTAAAAAGCGGGACAAATTTTGTCCCGCTTTTTTATTATAATGTAATTCAATTATTAAATAAATAACATTTGTGTTCCATCTTCATCAGCTTTGTTGTAAAAATCTCCAATAGTTAAAATACCATTTAAATCATCGATTAAATCACTTTCTTTTAAATGGAACATATCAACAGCTAATTTACATCCCCATAATTTTACACCTGAAGCTGTTAAAATTTCTAAAAATTCATCAACTGGAGGCATGTCTAGTTTTTCCATTTCTTTCTTCATCATTTTAGTAGCAAGAGCCTCCATTCCAGGTAAACCACCTAACATTGTTGGAATATGCATTGCTGGGTTTCCAACTGTTGCTACATGTAAATGATTTAATTTTTTCTTTTGAATTGCTTCTAATCCAAAAAAAGTAAAGAATATTTCGGCATCAATACCTTCCATTCTAGCTCCGTTTGCCATTACAAAAGCAGCATATACATTTTCAATAGTTGCTTTTGATAATATGAACATCATTTTTTTTACTTTAGTTTTACTCATGATTTTATTTTTTAAATACAGCTTTTTGGTTTTGGTACACCTGCTATTTTAGTTGAGACTTTTAAAGGACCACCTGGGAATAGTGCATAAAATTCTTTAATATTTACTACACCACTTTTTTTAATACCTCTAATTGATAAAGGTTTGTTTGCTTTCACTTGCTCTTGTAACCAGGTAATAACTTCCCAGTGTTCATCTGTCATTTCAATACTTTCACCTTTGGCAATTTCTGTTCCCATTTCTTTGCTCCATTGCGAAAAATCTTCTAAGTATCCGTCATCTGTTACAATTACATTTATTCCTGCTAATACTGTTTCCATAATAGTTGTTTTAGTTTTTTATATTTTTTTACCTTTTGTACTCATATTTCTACTTACAAAAGGAATTGCAATTCCTTTTAAAAGCATATTCCAATAAATCCATCTAAACGCTAATTTTCCCCAATGATTAAAAACACTTTCTTTTAATAATCTCAATGGCCCAATACTTGCAAACGGAAAAGTTCCTTCTACGGGTTCTTGTTCATAGTTAAAATCAATTAACAATGCTTTGTTATTTCCTGTTTCAATAAAACAGTTTGCATGACCATCAAATTCTTTTTTTAAAGGCTTTCCTTCAATGTGTAATAAAATATTATCAGTTAGGGTTTCAGCTTCAAAATGTGCTACTGAACCTGCTTTTGATGCAGGAATATTGGTGGCATCACCAATTACAAAAATATTTTCGTGGTGTAATGATTGCAACGTATTTTTGTGAGTTGGCACAAAATTCAATTCATCTCCCAACCCTGAACGTTCCAATAATTCATCACCCATATTTGTAGGAACTGTTACCAATAAGTCAAAATCTACTTCTTTTTCGGCATAATCTATAATCTTATTGTTTTCGTTATCAACACTTTCAATAGCGAAATCAGTTTCCAGTTTAATATTTTTGTCTTCTAATAAATATCCTAATGCTTTTGAACAATATTCTTTAGTAAATGCACCCGATAAAGGAGTTACATAGGTTATGTCAACTTTATCTCTTATACCTTTTTTTTCAAAAAACGAATCTGCTAAAAAAGCAAATTCCAAAGGTGCTACCGGGCATTTAATAGGCATTTCAGTAATATGAACTACTAATTTACCACCTTTCCAATCTCTTAATTTATTTCTTAAAGCTAAAGCACCTTCATAAGTATAAAAGTCGAAAACATTTTTATACCAGTTTTCTCCACTCATTCCATCCACTTCTTCAGGAGCAATTTTAGAACCTGTAGCAATAATCAATACATCGTAATGTAGTGTTTCATCTTCTAATTCAACTTTATTCTCTTCCGGAAAAATTTGTTCAATTTTTTTCTGAATATAGGTTACATCACTTGGAATAAATTTTTCACCTACTTTTTTAACTTGATTTTCTGAATAAATATCGAAAGGAAGAAATAAAAAACCTGGTTGATAGTAATGGGTTTTATATTGATCAATAATAGTTACATTCCACTCATTTTTATACAATTTTGGTCTTAAATGGTTGGCCATCATTGTGCCTGCTGTTCCTGCACCTAATATTACTAAGTTTTTCATTGGTAGTAAATTAAATTTTTTCAAATAAATAAATTAATCTTTTTTTAGTTTTTAATTTAATGTAAAGTTACTTTAGTTGTATAAGTCTAAATATGATATAAGTCATAGTAACATGTTACTTTAGTTACACAGCGCTTTTAAAAAAAGAGTTTTTAGAATTTTATATTCAACTAGTAAATAGAAAAATTATGATTACTTTTAGCCTTGAAATAAAATGAATATGACAAGTAGTATTGAGCAAAAAATTTATGAATTAAGAAAAGAACTAAGGCAGCATAACTATAATTATTATGTGTTGGATAATGCTGCCATTTCTGATTACGAATTTGACTTGAAATTGAAAGAATTGGAAAAAATAGAAACTGAAAATCCTCAGTTTTTTGATCCGAATTCACCTACACAACGAGTTGGAGGAGAGATAACTAAAAGTTTCAATACTGTTCGTCATAAAAATAGAATGTATTCTTTAGATAATTCCTATTCAAAAGACGATTTGTTAGATTGGGAAAAGCGTATTAAGAAAATTCTTGGGACTGATGATGTTGAATATTCTTGTGAATTGAAATATGATGGAGCATCTATTAATTTGTCTTATGAAAATGGAATATTATCAAGTGCAGTTACGCGAGGTGATGGGTTTGAAGGAGATGATGTAACTGCAAATATTAAAACTATAAAATCGATTCCTTTAGTTTTAAAAGAAGGTTTTGTTGATTATTTTGAAATTAGAGGAGAAATAATTTTGCCTCTTGATGGTTTTAAGAAAATGAATGAAGATCGCATTGAAGCTGGAGAAGAACCTTATAGAAATCCAAGAAATACTGCTAGTGGAAGTCTAAAGCTACAAGATAGTGCTGAAGTAGCTAATAGGCCTTTAGATTGTTTGTTGTATCACGTTGTTTCCGATAGAAATGACCCTATGTCATCACATTTTAGAACTTTAGAGGATGCTAGAAAACTAGGTTTTAAAATACCAGAAGCTATAGAAGTTTGTAATAGTATTAAGGATGTTTTTAAGTTTATTGAAAAATGGGACACAAAGCGTCGTGAGTTGCCTTATGAAACAGATGGAATTGTGGTAAAAGTAAATTCATTGTTTCAACAGGATGAATTAGGGTATACAGCAAAGTCACCGCGGTGGGCAATAGCCTATAAATTTAAAGCAGAACAAGAAGCTACTGTTTTAAAGAAAATTACTTATCAGGTGGGTAGAACCGGAGCTATTACTCCGGTGGCCAATTTAGAGCCAGTGCAGTTGGCAGGAACTATTGTAAAAAGAGCCTCGTTGCACAATGCCGATCAAATTGAAAAGTTAGATATTCGTGTAGGAGATACGGTATATGTGGAAAAGGGAGGTGAAATTATTCCAAAAATTGTAGCTGTGAATTTTGAAAAAAGACCTTCAGAATCTGAACCTACAAAATATATTACACATTGCCCTGACTGTAATGCGCTTTTAGTTAGAAGTGAAGGTGATGCCAAACATTATTGTCCTAATGAATATGGCTGTCCTACTCAAATAACTGGTAAAATTCAACATTATATAAGTAGAAAAGCAATGAATATTGATGGTTTGGGAGCTGAAACCATAGAGTTGTTATTTAGAGAAGGTTTGATTCATAATTATGCCGATTTATATGATTTAAAAGTTGATCAAATAGTTCCTTTGGAACGAATGGCTGAAAAATCAGCTAAGAATATGATAGAAGGTGTAGAAAAGTCAAAAGAAATTCCTTTTGAAAAAGTATTATTTGCTTTAGGAATACGATTTGTTGGCGAAACCGTTGCTAAAAAATTAGCAAAGCATTTTAAATCTATTGATAACTTAATGATTGCTACTTTTGATGAATTGATTGCGGTTGATGAAATTGGAGATAGAATTACTGAAAGTGTAATTCATTTTTCGCAAAATTTAATAAATATTCAATTGGTTGAAAGGCTTAAAGAACATGGAATTCAATTTGAAATTTCAGATGATAGTTTAAATAATTCAAGTGTTATTTTAGAAGGTAAAATATTTGTTGTTTCAGGGGTGTTTACCATTTATACAAGAAATGAACTTAAAAAATCGATTGAAGATAATGGTGGAAAAGTAGCTAGTTCAATTTCTAAAAAAACCAATTTTGTTATAGCAGGCGAAAAAATGGGACCAAGTAAGCGTACTAAAGCTGAAAATTTAGGCGTTCCCATAATTTCAGAAGAGGGTTATATAAAAATGCTTAATTAGATATTATCTAGAGTAACTCTATTTCGTCTGATTTTTATTTTCTCTTCATTTCCAAAACTTTTATTAAACGTGAAACTACTACATGCTCTTACTTCTGTTAATACAATTAATAAAATAGATGGCGCAGGTATCACCTTTTTCTTAAAAATGAATAGAATTTCACTTAGTACATTTTTAACAGTACTATTTTGAAAAAACCAGATTGTGTTGTTCTTGAACTCTAATAAAAGTGGTTCTTTTAGTTAATTCTTTCAATCTGTTCGCTCCTACATAAGTACAGGTTGACCTCAATCCTCCAAGAAAATCTTGTACAGTGTTTTCTATATTACCTCTAAAAGGTATTTCAACTGTTTTACCTTCTGAAGCTCTGTAATTTGCAATGCCTCCAACATGTTTGTTCATAGCTGTTTCAGAACTCATTCCATAAAATTGCTTGAATTTTTCACCTTTTTTTTCAATAGTAATTCCACCACTTTCAGTATGTCCAGCTAACATTCCACCGAGCATTACAAAATCGGCACCACCACCAAAAGCTTTAGCAATATCTCCAGGTATTTTACAACCTCCATCAGATACAATTTGTCCGCCTAACCCGTGAGCAGCATCGGCACATTCAATAATGGCTGAAAGTTGAGGATAACCAACACCTGTTTTTACACGTGTGGTGCAAACGGATCCAGGGCCAATACCAACTTTTATAATATCGGCACCAGCTAATAATAGTTCTTCAACCATTTCACCAGTAACAACATTTCCTGCCATTATAACTTTATCAGGGTATTGCTTGCGTGTTTTTTTAACATAATTAACAAAGTGTTCTGAATAACCATTGGCAACATCAATGCAAATAAATTTTATTTGAGGATTTTGCTCAAAAATTATGGCTATTTTTTCGGAATCAGCTTTCCCTGTTCCAGTGCTAACAGCAATATAATCAGTCATTTCATCATCAATCGAATCCATAAATAATTTCCATTCTTCAATAGAATAATGTTTGTGAATTGCAGTGAATATTTTGTGTTTCGCAAGTGCTTTCGCCATTTCAAAAGTACCCACAGTATCCATATTTGCAGCCATTATAGGAATTCCATTCCATTTGTACTTACTGTGTAAAAAAGTGAAATCTCTATCTAAGGTTACTTGAGCTCTTGAGCTTAAAGTTGATCTTTTAGGACGAATCATTACATCTTTAAACCCTAATTTTAATCCAGTTTCTATTCTCATTATATTTTTTTATACTATGATACTTTTTCCTTTACTTATTATATTTTTATTGCTATCAAAATAAAAATCAATTCTACCAATATTAATTCCGTAGCATCCAACTTGATTTACTAAAACATTTTCACCAATACTATTTTTGGTTACCGTTGGTTTTGGTAAAAATGTATGTGTATGACCGCCAATAATTAGATCAATGTTTTTAGTTTTTGCAGCTAAATTTAAATCCGAAATTTGAATAGGATTATTTTTATAATAATAGCCTAAATGTGAAAGGCAAATTACTAAATCACATTGTTTTTCTTCCTTTAATATTTTACTCATGTCTTGAGAAATCTCAACTGGGTCAAGATACTTTGTTTCTTTATATAGTCGATTGTCAACAAGTCCATTTAACTCAATTCCCAATCCAAAAACTCCAATTTTAATACCATCTTTTTTAAAAATTTTAAAAGGCTTTACATGAGAATCTAAAATAGTGTTTCTAAAGTCGTAATTTGCTGATACAAAATCAAAATTTGCATGTGGTAGTTGAGCATACAATCCATCAATGCCATTGTCGAAATCGTGGTTTCCAATGGTTGCAGCATCGTATTTTAGCATACTCATTAATTTAAACTCTAATTCGCCACCATAAAAATTGAAGTAAGGTGTTCCCTGAAAAATATCACCCGCATCTAATAATAGGGTATTTGGATTTTCTTTTCTTATTTGCTTCACTAGGGTAGCTCTTCTGGAAACTCCACCTTTGTTTGGATATTTATAGTGATTGTTAGGAAAAGGTTCAATATGACTGTGGGTGTCATTGGTATGAAGTATCGTAATGTGTTTACTTGTTTTTTTATCGAACGATGTTAAGCCTAAACCACCTAATGTTAATAATGCTGAAGCTGCTGCAGATTTTTGTATAAAGTTTCTTCTTTTCATTTTTTCATTTTTTAACAAATCGTCCGTCTAATTCAACTTTTACGGTATCCATTTCTTTCAAATAATCAATAATTACATTTCTTATTTTATAATCTAGCTTATGTAGCTTAAGAGGTTCTTTGAAGAAATTCATGCGATCTCCACCATTTTGTAAATAATCAGATGTTAACACATAGTAAGTATTATTTTTATCAATGGATTTATTATGAATTTTGAATTCAATTTTGCCCTTTTCAATAATAGCTTTTACTTGTTTTGAAAGTGGATGCGCCTTTTTAGCTTCTAGTAAATAGTTGGCTAATTCTAATACTTTATGGGCTGTAAGCTCAACTACTACTAAATTATTTTCAAAAGGCATTAATTTAAATGCATTTTCAGTTATAATTTCACCTTGGGTAATTCCAGCTCTAATACCACCGTAATTAAACATTGCAAAGTCAATGTTTTTTCCAGTTTTGGATTTAAAAATAGGGTTGGCTCTTTCAAAACATAAATCGGCCATCAAATTCCCTAAAGTGCTTTCTAGTTCACCATCAGTTCTTACTAAATCTTTTGAGGTGTAACTTATCACAGTTTTCATTTCGCTCTCAACCTTTTTCTTATAGGGTTGAATATAATGTTCAATATCTTTTACTGGTTCAATTTCAGTGGTTACTGGAATTAATTTTGTTTCAATTTCAACTAGTTGCTGAGGTTCATTTTTACAGGCAACAAGTAGCATAATTGCAAATAATGATAGAATACTGTTTTTCATTGTTGAAATGCTAATGTTTTTAATTAGTTTTGTAACTAATTAATGGTAAATATAGATGATTTTCACAGGATTTAAACGAAAAACCAATCAATTTTTTTTCAAGAAAAGACTTAATAACAGAAATGATGATGCAATAATTGTTTCTAACGGAACTGCTGAAAATTTACTAGTGATATTAGATGACCCAAAAGATAAATTAGCTACTGTTAATAAATTATCACAAATAACAGCTATTAAAAAATCTGAAATTACAGTTTTAACGTTTCAAAAAACTATAATGAATGAAAAGGAGCTTCATGAATATTCTTTTTGTCCAGCTGATTTTGGATGGTATGGTAAAATTAAATCTGATATGCTGAGAGATATTTTAACAAAAAAATACGATTTGTTAATAAATTACAGTAAAGTTGAAAATTTATATTCCAACTTGTTAATATTGCAAAGTAAGACGGCATTTAAGGTTGGTTTTTCATATCAAAATAATGAGTTATATGAATTAATGATTGATTGTAAATCCGGAGATTATGGTACTTTTAATGCGGAATTAGAAAAATACTTAACGATTTTAAATAAAATAGAATGCAAAAATTATTAGGAACAGGAGTGGCTTTAGTAACACCATTTAATGATGATAAATCTGTTGATGTTGTTGGATTAGAGAAACTTGTGAATTTTCAAATAAATAATGGTATAAATTATTTGGTGATTTTAGGAACAACTGCTGAAACAGCTACCCTTACATATGAAGAAAAAGAATTAGTGAAAGCTACCATTGTAAAAGCTAATAAAGGAAGATTGCCACTGGTTTTAGGTATTGGAGGAAATAATACAGCAAGTGTTGTGGCTGAAATTAAAACTTCAGATTTAAGTAATTATGATGCTGTTTTATCGGTTTCTCCATATTATAATAAACCAAGTCAAGAAGGAATTTATCAGCATTTTAAAGCGGTAGCGCAAGCTTCCGTAAAACCTATAATTATATACAATGTTCCTGGGAGAACAGGGAGTAATATTTCACCAGCAACAGTTGTTAGATTAGCCAACGATTTTGAAAATATTGTTGCAGTAAAAGAAGCTGCTGGTGATATTGTTCAAGCAATGCAAATTATTAAAAATACTCCAAAAGACTTTATGGTAATTTCAGGTGATGATATGATTGCTTTGTCAATGACATTAGCAGGTGGAGCAGGAGTAATATCTGTAATAGGACAAGGTTTGCCTAAAGATTTTTCGAAACTAATTCAATTTGGATTAAAAGGTGAATCTAAAAACGCATTTGAATTGCAGTATAAAATATCTGATAGTATAGATTATATTTTTGAAGAAGGAAATCCAATAGGAATTAAAGTAATGCTAAAAAAACTGAATATTTGCACTGAGCATGTACGCTTGCCACTTGTTGAAGCAACACCTCAATTACAACAAAAAATTAACGGTTTTATTGATAATTATTAGTAGTTTTACTTTGTTTTTATAATGAGGTAAAATTTAAATTAAAGAATTATGTTATCAGAAAATATGCAAGCTGCTTTGAACAAGCAAATTAAAATAGAAGCTGAATCTTCTCAAATATATTTAGCAATGGCATCTTGGGCCGAAAATCAAGGTTTAGAAGGTGTTTCACAATTTATGTATACTCAATCTGATGAAGAGCGTGAGCACATGTTTAAACTGTTTAAATATGTGAACGAACGTGGAGGTCATGCCATAGTTTCTGAATTAGCTAAACCCGCTATTGAATTTGGGTCTATTAAAGAAATGTTTGAGACCTTATTTAAACATGAAGTATTTGTGTCAAAAAGTATCAATGAATTGGTTCATATTTCACTAGAAGAAAAAGATTATGCTACCCATAATTTTTTACAGTGGTATGTTGCTGAACAAATTGAAGAAGAAGCACAAGCCAAAACCATTTTAGATAAAATAAATTTAATAGGTGATGATAAAGGTGGTTTATACTTATTTGATAACGATATTAAACAATTATCAGTTGTAAGTTCAGTAATTCCAAGTGCTGAATAATTAACAAATAATTAAGAGCTTAAAGCAATAAATACTTCGTAAGTAAGTTAAATTTGTGGACTAACAATAAAACATTTTAATAATCCATAATTAATAACTAATTTTGCCAAATGCAAAAAAATAAAATTTTCATTTTAATTATTTGTATCGCTACTTCACTAATGTCGTGTAGCGAATATCAAAAAGTTTTAAATAAAGGTAGTTTAGCCAGCCAATATAAAATGGCAACCGAAATGTATGAGAACCAAAAGTTCAATAAAGCAATTCAGTTGTTTGAAAAAATTACGCCTGCATATGGAGGGAAACCTCAAATGGAGCGTATTCAATATATGGTTGCACAATCTCATTACAATACAAAGCAACATAGTTTAGCAGCGTATTATTTTGATAAATTTGCAAAAAATTACCCTAAAAGTTCAAAATTAGAAGAAGCAGCTTTTTTATCGGCGCACAGTTATTATTTGGCTGCTCCAATTTTTAGTTTAGATCAAAAAGATACGCAAGAAGCAATTAATGCGTTGCAGAATTTTATTTATAAGTACCCTAATTCAAAAAAAGTTGCTGATGCTAACAACTATGTTAAGGAGTTAAATTATAAATTAGAAAAAAAATCTTTTGAAATTGCTTATCAATATTACCATACTGAAGATTATATTGCTGCAATTGTTGCATTTGATAATTTATTATCAGATCATTTAGGGACAAAATTTAAAGAAGAAGCACTGTATACAAAATTTTTAGCAGCTTATCAGTTGGGGATAAATAGTATTTTTGTAAAAAAAGAAGGAAGAATTCAAGATGCTTTAAAACACCATGAGCGTTTTAAAAGAAGTTTTCCAGAATCAAAATATTTAAAAGAAACTGAAAAATTAGCTGCTAATTTAAATAAAGAATTAAACGCTGTAATTGAATTAAAAACAAATTAATGATGGATTATAAAAACACGAATGCTGCTGGAACCACTGTTACTTATGATAGAAACAAAATTGAGGCTCCTACCGAGAATTTGTACGAAGCTATTACAATATTGGCAAAAAGAGCGCAGCAAATAAACGGGGATTTAAAAACTGAACTAATTGAGAAGTTAGATGAATTTGCTACGTATACTGATAGTTTAGATGAAATATTTGAGAATAAAGAGCAAATTGAAGTTTCAAAATTCTACGAAAAGTTACCTAAACCTGCAGCGATAGCTGTTGAGGAATGGTTAAATAGTAAAATTTATCATAGAAATCCTGAAGAAGATTCTAACGAATAACACATGTCTGTTTTAAGTGGTAAAAAAATTATTTTAGGTGTTACTGCCGGAATTGCTGCTTATAAAACAGCTCATTTAGTACGACTTTTTATTAAGGCGGGTGCGCAAGTTAAAGTTGTGATGACACCTGCATCAAAAGACTTTGTTACTCCACTTACATTAGCAACACTTTCTAAAAATCCAGTATATTATTCATTTTTTGAAAAAGGTGAAGATGAAACTGAAGAATGGAATAGTCATGTAGATCTTGGTTTATGGGCTGACTATTTGGTAATTGCGCCTGCAACCGCCAATACTCTTGCTAAAATGACTAATGGTGTTTGCGATAATTTATTGATGGCTGTTTATTTATCAGCTAAATGTAAAGTATATTTTGCCCCTGCAATGGATTTGGATATGTACAAACATCCAACTACAAAGCAAAGTATTAAGAAACTTCAAACTTTTGGCAATGTATTTATTCCACCTTCAAGTGGTGAATTAGCAAGTGGTTTGTATGGAGAAGGGAGAATGGAAGAACCGGAAAATATTGTTTCTTTTATTGAAAATGATATTGTAAAAGGACTACCGTTATACAATAAATCGGTATTGATTACTGCTGGTCCAACATACGAAGCAATTGACCCTGTACGTTTTATAGGAAATCATTCTTCCGGAAAAATGGGATTTGAATTGGCGAAAAAAGCCGCTAATTTAGGAGCAAAAGTATATTTAATTACTGGTCCTTCAAACGAACAAGTATCAAATAATTTAATTGAAAGAATTAATGTTGTAAGTGCTGAAGATATGTACAATGAAGTGCATAAATATTATAATTCTTGTAATGTAGCTATACTTTCGGCTGCCGTATCTGATTATAAGCCTAAGAATTTTTCTGAGGAAAAAATAAAAAAATCAACTGATTCATTGGATATTGAATTGTTAAAAACAAAAGATATTTTAGCTTCATTAGGTGAAGTAAAAATTAATCAGTTTTTAGTTGGCTTTGCGCTTGAAACAAACAATGAAATTGAAAATGCAATTTCCAAATTAATTACTAAAAATTTAGATTTAATTGTGTTAAATTCACTGCAAGATGAAGGAGCTGGATTTAAAAAACCAACGAATAAGATAACTATTATTGATAAATTGAAAAATATTTCAGAATTTAGTCTAAAATCTAAAGCAGAAGTTGCTGAGGATATATTTAATGAAATTTTGAAAAGACTTTATGCGTAAATTTTTTACATTATTATTGATGATTTCGGTTGCATTTCAAATGAATGCACAAGAACTAAATTGCACTATTTCAGTAAATTCAGATAAAATCCCAGGTTCAAATAAACAAGTTTTTAAAACTTTGGAAACTTCACTCAGCGAATTTGTAAATCAAAAGCGTTGGACAAATTTAAATTACAAACCACAGGAGCGTATTAATTGTAATTTAACCTTAACTATTTCAGAAAGAGATGGTGACAGTTTTAATGGGCACATTCAAATTCAATCTTCTCGGCCGGTTTTTAATACTACTTATTTAACGCCGGTTTTTAATTTCAAGGATAATAATTTTTCATTTCAATATACTGAATATGAACCATTGATGTTTAATGAAAGTTCTTTTGAATCTAATTTAGTTTCAATTGTAACATTTTATGTTTACACTATCTTAGGATTGGATGCAGATACGTTTACACTTAACGGTGGTACAACTTTTTATACAAAGGCCCAAAACATAGTTATTCAAGCACAGCAAAGTGGATACAGGGGTTGGAATCAAAATGATGGTACAACTACAAGATTCACACTTAATGATAATTTATTATCACCAACTTATAGTATGTATAGATTGGCTATGTATAATTATCATTTAAAAGGGTTAGATGCGTTATTAGCAAATAAAAAAGCAGCTAAAACTACCATTGCAAACTCAATATTAAAATTAAAAACTATTTATGATAATCGTCCAAATGCTTTTTTGCTGAGAGTGTTTATGGATTCAAAAGCTGATGAAATTGTAGATATTTTTTCTGACGGACCTTATTTCGATGTTTTTAAATTAAAAGAAGACCTATTAAAAATGTCGCCTTTAAATGCTTCCAAATGGAATAGCATTAAGTAATTTTTTGGAATAAATAATTTAGAATGCTTACAAACCTTTCCATAATAAACTATGCTTTAATTGAAAACTTATCGGTTGAGTTTAAAGATAATCTATCAATTATTACTGGAGAAACAGGTGCTGGAAAATCAATTTTATTAGGAGCTCTAGGTTTGGTTTTAGGTAAAAGGGCTGATTCTTCAACATTAAAAAATAGGGGTAAAAAATGTATTATAGAAGCTGAATTTTTAGTTACAAATTATCAATTAGAAAGTTTTTTTGAGGAGAATGGGCTTGATTTTGAAACCGAAACTATTATTCGACGAGAAATTTTACCGAATGGTAAGTCTCGTGCATTTGTAAATGATACTCCAGCTACATTACAAGTGTTACAAAATTTGAGTGAACAGTTAATTGACGTTCATTCACAACACCAAACATTAGAATTATCAAATTCGTCATTTCAGTTTAAAATTATAGATGCATTGGCAAATACTGAAGTCAAAATTGCATCTTATAAGAGAGGTTTAAAATTATATACAAAACTTAAAAAAGAGCTAAGCGAATTAAAGCAGCAACAGGAAATAGAGAAAGAACAATATGATTATGATTTACACTTATTTAATGAGATAAATAATGCTAAATTAAAAGAAGATGAACAAGGTATTATTGAAAAAGAATTGGATAAATTAAATAATATTGAAACAATAAAACTGAATTTATCTGAAGCTTTAGCCATTGCTGTAAATGAAGAGATTGGACTGCAATCATTATTAAATTTGTTTAAAAATAATATAAATGCAATACGTGATTATTCGAATGAATATTGTGAGTTGTTTGAAAGAACAAACAGTTTAAAAATTGAATTTGATGATATTGCTACCGAAATTGAAAATTTTAACGAAAACGTTGAAATAGATACTTCTGAAATAGAAAAGCTAAACGACCGACTTGAGTTTATTTGCAATCTTCAAAAAAAACATTCGGTTTCGTCAATTAAAGAACTAATAGAAATTTGTGACAGATTATCGTTAAAAGTTACTTCGGTTGAAAATTCAAATGAAATATTAAAAGCGAAAGAATCTGAATTAAATGAAGTTGCGGTTAAAATTGATAAATTGGCTACAACTATTTTTAATCAGAGACAAAAGGCAATTCCTAAATTAATTAAAAAAATAGAAAGTTTATTAACTAATTTAGGAATGGAAAATACAAGATTTAAATTCAATTTAACCCAGTCAGATAGCTATTTTTCAAATGGAAAAGATGAATTGGAATTACTGATTTCAGCAAATAAAGGAATAGTTTTTGGAGAATTAAAGAAAATAGCTTCAGGAGGTGAATTATCTAGAATTATGCTGTCGGTGAAAGCAATTCTTTCAGAATACTTAAATTTACCAACTATTATTTTTGATGAAATTGATACCGGAGTTTCTGGAGATGTTTCTCAAAAAATGGCCGATATTATGAAACAAATGTGTGAAAATATGCAGGTAATTACCATTACACATTTGCCTCAAATTGCCGCAAAAGGAAATGAACACTATAAAGTGTATAAGCAAGACGTTGATGGAGACATTACTACCCAGCTTAAAGCGTTGAATTCCGATGAAAGAATTGCTGAAATTGCTGAAATGTTAGGTGGTAAAAACATAACAACAACTGCTATAGAACACGCTAAACAACTATTAAATTAATAAATTACTATATTTGCCACCAAATTAAAATTAAAAATACTAACAAAACTATATTATGTACAACTTATTAAAAGGGAAAAGAGGTATTATTTTTGGAGCTTTAGATTCTAATTCAATTGCCTGGAAAGTAGCAGAAAGAGCTCATGAAGAAGGAGCAAAATTTGTCTTGACAAATGCACCTGTGGCTATGCGTTTAGGAACTATTACCGAACTTGCTGAGAAAACGGGATCTGAAATAGTCCCAGCCGATGCAACTTCAATAGTGGAGTTAGAAAATTTAGTAGAAAAGGCTGTTGAAATTTTAGGTGGCAAAATAGATTTTGTACTTCATTCTATTGGAATGTCAGTGAACGTTCGTAAAGGAAATCACTATACAGAACAAGACTATAATTTTACGAATAAAGGGTTTGATGTATCTGCGCTATCTTTTCATAAAGTAATGAGTGTTTTGTATAAGAAAGATGCTATGAGTGAGTGGGGAAGTATAGTTGCTTTATCGTATATGGCAGCTCAAAGAGTTTTTCCTGATTATAATGATATGGCCGATAACAAAGCATATTTAGAGTCAATTGCCCGTAGTTTTGGTTATTTCTTTGGAAGAGATAAAAAAGTACGAGTAAATACTATATCACAATCTCCAACACCAACTACAGCAGGTAGTGGTGTAAAAGGTTTTGATGGGTTTTTAGCCTATGCTGAAAAAATGTCACCATTAGGAAATGCTACAGCTTTGGAATGTGCAGATTATACTATATCAATGTTTTCTGACTTAACCAAAAAAGTAACTCTTCAAAATTTATTTCATGATGGAGGATTCTCTAATATGGGAATAAGTACTGCAGTAATGGATGATTTTATGAAAGATAAAAGAGAATAAGTTGTTGCTGAACTAGAATCTAAGTAAAATAATTAAAAAAAATATTTATAATATTTTAAAAAAAAAGGGATGATTTAAAATCATCCCTTTTTCTATGAGATAATTCAAAAAACCGTATTTTTGAATTTCTAAAATTAATCTAATTGGACCTACTTTTCTCAATAATTATTCCTGTTTATAATAGACCACAAGAAATTGATGAACTATTACAAAGCCTCTCTGTTCAGACTTATTCTAATAAATTTGAGGTGATTGTAGTAGAGGATGGCTCTGTAATTGATTCAAAAAAAGTAGTTGAGCAATATTCTGAAAAACTTAATATTAAGTATTTGTTGAAAAACAATAGCGGTGCGGGAGCGAGTAGGAATTTTGGAATGCAAAATGCAACAGGAAATTATTTCATTATTTTTGATTCTGATTGTATCATTCCAACTCATTATTTAAAAGAAGTTGAAAAAGCATTGAACAAAAATTACACCGATGCATTTGGCGGGGCAGATGCTGCTCATGAATCATTTACAAATATTCAAAAAGCAATTAATTATAGTATGACTTCTCTACTTACAACAGGAGGAATCAGAGGGAATAAAAAAGTTCTAAATAAATTTCAACCCAGGAGTTTTAACATGGGAATTTCAAAGGAAGCTTTTGAAATTACTAAAGGTTTTAGTAAAATGAAAATAGGAGAGGATATTGATTTAACATTTAAACTTTGGAATAATAAGTTTGATACTCAGTATATTGAAGATGCTTTTGTTTATCATAAACGAAGAGCAACTTTTAATCAATTTTTCAAGCAAACGTTTGCTTTTGGAAAAGGGCGTCCATTTTTAAATAAAAAACATCCGGGTTCGGCAAAAATAACCTATTGGTTTCCAACTGTTTTTATACTCGGTTTCCTATTTGGAGTAATTGCTTTTCTATTAGGAGTTAAATTATTTTTATTCTTCTTTGGAATTTATTTTATTTTAATCTTTTTAGATTCTTTGATGCAAAACAAAAAAATATCAATAGCTTTTTTGAGTGTAATAACTACACTAATTCAGTTTTTGGGCTATGGATTAGGTTTTTTAAAAGGGCAATTTATTAGAATCTAACTTTTTTCAATTTTAATTGGAATAATTCTATAAAATAATAAATAACTGCACCAACAGTTCCTACAATATTAAAATTTGTTTTTTAATGTTAGTGAAAATTTATTGCAAAGATAAGGTTGATTACTCAACCTTATCTTTGCCTTTTTTAATGCTAATTGTAAGTTCATCTTTTTCTTTATCCAAATCCATAAAAATGGAATCACCTTCATTAAGTTTTGAGTTTACAATTTCTTCGGCCAATGCATCTTCAATGTATTTTTGAATAGCTCGCTTTAATGGTCTTGCTCCATACTGTTTATCAAAACCTTTATTGGCAATATAGTCTTTGGCTTCCTTGGTAAGATTTATTAGATAACCTAAATCTTCAATTCTTTTTACAAGTTTCTGTAATTCAATATCAATTATTAAATGAATGTCTTCACGTTCTAAAGCATTGAAAACAATTACATCATCAATTCTATTTAGAAATTCAGGTGCAAATGATTTTTTTAATGCATTTTCAATAACACTTTTAGCATCGGCATTAGCTTGAGCTTTTTTTGAAGAAGTTCCAAAACCAACACCAGTTCCAAAATCTTTTAATTGTCGCGAACCAATATTCGAAGTCATTATAATAATAGTATTTCTAAAATCAATTTTTCTTCCTAAGCTGTCGGTAATATGTCCATCATCTAGTATTTGTAATAACATATTAAATACATCAGGATGTGCTTTTTCAATTTCGTCTAAAAGTACAACAGCATAAGGTTTTCGTCTAATTTTTTCTGTTAATTGCCCACCTTCTTCATACCCAACATAACCTGGAGGAGCTCCAATTAAACGAGAAATAGCAAATTTTTCCATGTATTCGCTCATATCAATCCTAACTAAAGAATCTTCGCTGTCAAAAAGTTCAGTAGCTAACACTTTAGCTAATTGTGTTTTTCCTACACCTGTTTGACCTAAAAATATAAATGAACCAATTGGCTTATTTGGATCTTTTAAGCCAACACGGTTACGCTGAATGGCTTTTACAACCTTACTAACAGCTTCGTCTTGACCAATAACTTTTCCTTTAATTAATTTTGGTAAATCATGTAATCTGTGGCTTTCAGCTTCAGCAACTCTATTTACAGGAATTCCGGTCATCATAGAAACTACTTCAGCAACATTGTCTTCAGTAACAATTTCACGGTTTAATTTTGAAGCATTTTCCCATTTTTTTTGTTCAGCCTGCAATTGACCTTCAACTCGTTTTTCATCATCTCGTAGTCGAGCCGCTTCTTCATATTTTTGCCCGTTTACTGCCGCGGTTTTATCAATTTTAATTTTTTCTAAATCAACTTCCAATTGCAAAACCTCCTTAGGAACCACAATATTTGTAATATGAATTCTGGAACCAGATTCATCTAATGCGTCAATTGCTTTGTCAGGCAAAAATCTACCTGTCATATATCTGTTAGTTAATTTAACACAAGCTTCAATTGCTTCATCGGTAAAATCAACATTATGATGGTCTTCATATTTTTCTTTAATATTATGTAGTATTTGAATAGTTTCTTCAACAGATGTTGGTTCTACTATTATTTTTTGAAATCTACGTTCCAAAGCACCATCTTTTTCGATGTTTGTTCTATATTCATCCAGAGTTGTTGCTCCTATACATTGAATTTCACCTCTGGCCAATGCAGGTTTCAGCATGTTTGAAGCGTCTAATGATCCAGTTGCTCCACCAGCACCAACTATTGTATGAATTTCATCAATAAAAAGAATAATATCTTCATTTTTTTCTAATTCATTCATTAATGCTTTCATACGTTCTTCAAACTGACCGCGGTATTTAGTTCCGGCAACTAAACTTGCCAAATCAAGTGAAACAATACGTTTGTCAAATAAAATTCGTGAAACTTTGCGCTGAACAATTCTTAAAGCTAACCCTTCGGCAATAGCCGATTTCCCTACACCAGGTTCGCCAATTAGCATTGGATTATTTTTTTTCCTTCGGCTTAAAATTTGCGAAACGCGTTCAATTTCTTTTTGCCTCCCAACAACTGGGTCTAAATTTCCTTCTTCAGCTAGTTTTGTAAGATCACGACCAAAATTATCTAATACAGGAGTTTTAGATTTTTTTTGAGGAGTTTTACTTCCTTTTGGTTGTTCAAAAGGATTTGATTTTGGTGAATTAAAGTCATCATCAGAAGTATTTTCAGCCTTTGGAAAATCAATTTCGGTATCTGTAAATAGTTGTTTGAAAATGGTTTTTACATCTTCATAATTTGCATCAAAATTATTCAATAGTTTTGTTGTTGGGTCATTTTCATTTCTTAAAATACAAAGCAACAAATGAGCTGTGTTTACTGAGTCATTTCGATATAGTTTAGCTTCTAAAAACGTAGTTTTTAATGCTTTTTCTGCTTGTTTTGTAAGTTGTAAACTTTTTTTTTCGTTTGAATCTGTTGATAAAGGGTTACTAGGACTAAGTCCTTCAATTTTTTTACGTAGATGGTCAAGATTTATATCTAATGAATTTAGTATTTCAATAGCCTTTCCGTCGCCCTTTCTTAAAAGTCCTAACATAAGATGTTCGGTACCTATGAAATCATGTCCCAAGCGCAATGCTTCCTCTTTGCTATAAGCAATTACATCTTTAACTTTTGGTGAAAAATTATCGTCCATAATAGTCTGTTTATATGGTAAAATTAACTGATTTTTTTCTTTTTTTAGTACAAAAATTTAGCCACTTTTATATAATTTACAAAATGTCAGTTTTTTTTTTGTTGTAAATATATGGAATACAGTTGTTTATATAGTCGTTTTTTAAGTTAAATATTGTTAATAAGTAATATAAAAACTACTACTTTAAGAAGTTGTAAAAATGTGAAAAGTTGTATATTGCTTTGTTAAAAATTAACATAAAAAAATTAAAGTAAAATATATGGCAGACGGAGAAAAACTGATACCAATTAATATTGAAGAAGAGATGAAATCGGCATACATTGATTATTCAATGTCAGTTATTGTTTCAAGGGCTTTGCCTGATGTTCGTGACGGTTTAAAACCTGTGCATAGGAGAGTTTTATATGGAATGCACGAGTTAGGAATTAAAGCAACAGGATCGTATAAAAAATCAGCAAGAATTGTTGGGGAAGTACTTGGTAAGTACCATCCACACGGAGATACTTCAGTCTACGACTCTATGGTGCGTATGGCACAAAACTGGAGTGTAAGATATATGATGGTTGATGGTCAGGGTAACTTTGGATCTGTTGATGGTGATAGTCCGGCAGCAATGCGTTATACCGAGGTGCGTATGCAAAAAATATCAGAAGAAATGTTATCTGATATTGAGAAAGACACTGTTGATCATAAATTGAACTTTGATGACACCTTAAATGAGCCTACTGTTTTACCAACTCGAATACCAAATTTATTGGTTAACGGAGCTTCGGGTATTGCAGTTGGTATGGCAACCAATATGGCACCTCATAACTTAACAGAAGTCATAAATGGAACTATAGCCTATATACAAAACAGGGATATTGATATTCCTGAATTGATGCAACATATTAAAGCTCCAGATTTTCCTACAGGTGGAATAATTTATGGTTATGAAGGTGTAAAAGATGCATTTGAAACCGGAAGAGGTAGAATTGTAATGCGTGCCAAAGCTACTATTGAAGAAGTAAAAGGTAGAGAATGTATTATTGTTACTGAAATTCCATACCAAGTTAATAAAGCAGATATGATTAAAAAAACTGCTGAGTTGGTAAATGATAAAAAACTGGAAGGCATTGCAAATATTCGTGATGAGTCTGATAGAAAAGGGATGCGTGTAGTTTATATATTAAAACGTGATGCCATTCCAAACATAGTTTTAAATAAATTATTTAAATACACATCTCTGCAAACATCATTTAGTGTAAATAATATTGCATTGGTAAATGGTAGACCAGAACAATTAAATTTAAAACAACTTATTCATTATTTTGTTGAACACAGGCACGAAGTAGTTGTAAGAAGAACTAAATATGAACTAAAAAAAGCAGAAGCTAGAGCTCATATTTTAGAAGGTTTAATTATTGCAAGTGATAATATTGATGAAGTAATAAAAATTATTCGTGGATCCTCAAATGCTGATCAGGCTAAAGAAAGTTTAATAAAACGTTTTGAATTATCTGAAATCCAAGCAAAGGCAATTGTTGAAATGCGTTTACGTCAATTAACTGGTTTAGAGCAAGATAAGCTTAGGACTGAATATGATAGCATCATCAAGTTAATAGCTGACCTAAAAGATATATTAAGTAATGAAGACCGACGTTATCAAATTATAACTGACGAATTGATAGCTATTAGAGATAAATATGGTGATGATCGTAGATCTGTAATTGAATATGCTGGTGGAGATTTATCTATTGAGGATATGATTCCAAATTCTAAAGTGGTTGTAACAATTTCACATGCTGGTTATGTGAAACGAACCAATTTAGATGAATATAAAGTTCAGAATAGAGGAGGTCGAGGACAAAAAGGAGCAAATACAAGAACAGAAGATTTCTTAGAAAACTTGTTTGTTGCTACAAATCACCAATATATGCTTTTCTTTACACAAAAAGGAAAGGTATTTTGGATGCGTGTTTATGAAGTTCCTGAAGGAGGTAAAAATACAAAAGGAAGAGCTGTTCAGAATTTAATAAACATTGAACAAGATGATAAAGTAAAGGCATTCTTAGTTACCGAAGACTTGAAAAATGAAGAGTATGTTAACAGCCACTATGTAATTATGGCAACCAAAAAAGGTCAGGTTAAAAAAACCTTATTGGAACAATATTCTCGTCCAAGAACAAACGGAATTAATGCAATTACTATTAAAGAAGGTGATGAATTATTGGAAGCTAAACTTACTACTGGTAATAGTCAAGTTATGTTAGCTGTTAGATCAGGTAAAGCCATTCGCTTTGAAGAAAGTAAAACCCGTCCAATGGGAAGAACAGCTTCAGGAGTTAGAGGAATTAGGTTGGCAAATGAACAGGATGAAGTTATTGGGATGATTGCCGTAAATGATGACGAAAGCAATGTGTTAGTGGTTTCTGAAAAAGGATATGGAAAGCGCTCTAGTTTAGATGATTACAGAATTACAAACCGTGGTGGTAAAGGGGTGAAAACCATTAATGTTACTGATAAAACTGGTAGTTTAGTTGCTATTAAAAATGTAACTGATGAAAATGATTTAATGATTATTAATAAGTCAGGTATTACAATTAGATTAAGTGTTTCAGATTTACGTGTTATGGGTAGAGCAACACAAGGAGTTAAGTTAATAAATATAAAAGACAATGACTCTATTGCATCTGTTGCAAAAGTAAAACATGAGGAGGAAGAAGACGGTTCTGAACTTGATAATGGCACGGAAATTGAAAATAGTAATGAAGGAAATACAAATCAAGAATAAAATCAATAAAATGAAAAAACAAATTTTAATACTGTCTGCTTTAGTTGTAGGTATGACAGTATTTGGACAGAAAAGTGAATTAAAATCTGCTGAGAAAGCAATAAAAGTTGGAGATTTTACTAGTGCAATGACCGCAATTAATCAAGCAGAAGGGTTAATTGCAAATGCTGATCAAAAAACAAAAGCTAAATTCTATTATTTAAGAGGAAAAGCTTTATATAAAAATGGAGCGAATAAGAATATTGAAGAGGTTGGAAATGCTTTAAATGAATTAATTTCATACGAAACAGAAACTAAAAAACTTAAGTATTCAAAAGAGTTTGGTGAAATAATTAATAAATTAGTGATAGCAAATCAAACTGCTGCAAATACTAATTATGAGAAAGCTTTGCAAACAAAAGCCTCTGAAGATTATGAAACAGCTGCAAAAGGATATTATAATGTATATTTATTAAGTCCTATTGACACTACTTTTTTAGATAATGCAGCATTGTTATATAATATAGGAAAGAATCATAGTATATCAATTAAATTATATAATGAGTTGTTGAGTAAAAACTATACTGGTATTGCAACTATTTATAGTGCTACTAATAAAGCTGATGGCAAGAAATTGACTTTTGCAGATAAAAAATCAAGAAATGTTCAAATAAAATTGGGAATAGTTGAAAATCCTAAGGATGAATTAAAGAAAACAAGAAGACCTTTAATATTTAAAAATCTTGCAACAGGTTATATAGCACTTGATAATACTGACAAAGCGTTAGAGGTTATTGCTCAAGGTAGAGAAGAATTTCCAAATAACTATGTTTTAATTATAGAAGAAGCTAACTTATACTTTAAATCTGGGAATGAAGTTAAATTTAAGGAGTTGTTAGAAAAAGCTATTGAATTAAATCCAACTGAACCTGCATTGTATTATAATGTTGGGGTTATGAGTATGAATCAAAAAAATATTGAAGAAGCTATTTCAAACTTTAAAAAAGCTATTGAGTTAAAACCTGATTATGGAGATGCTTATAATAATATTGGAGCTGCTATTTTATCAAAAACAGAGACTATTATTGAAGAAATGAATAAAAATTTAAGTGATTTTAATAAGTATGATAAATTGCAAGCAAAGCAGTTTGATGTTTATAGAGAAGCACTACCTTATTACGAGAGTGCTTTCAAATACGACAATCAAAATATAGGTGTAGTTCAAACCTTAATGGGAATTTATGAAAACCTTGAAATGACTGATAAACTAAAGGAGATAAGACCGGTTTATGAAGAATTGAAACAGTAGTAGTTCATTAAATTATATAAAAAAAGCTCACATTAATGTGAGCTTTTTTTATATAATTTTTTTGATAACTCGTAATTTATGAGTGTGTTGTTGAGTATCAACATTAAAAATACCACTATGGTCAATACGATCAATTCTAACTTTTCCGTGAGAATGAATAATATAATTATCTTTCATAATAATTCCAACGTGTGTAATTATGCCTTCGTTATTATCAAAAAAAGCTAAGTCTCCTGGTTCACTTTCTTCAATAAAACTTAAAACTTCACCTTGAGTTGCTTGTTGAGATGCATCACGTAATAATTTATAGCCACAAAGTTTGTATACCATTTGAGTTAAGCCAGAGCAATCAATACCAAAGGGTGTTTTACCGCCCCATAAATACGGTGCATTCAAAAATTTAAATGCCATTTCAATAATTTCTGATTTTGGAAGCTGTTTACTTAAAACGGTTCCATCGTAATGGAAAGGTGTAGAATTAATAAAAAAATCTTTATTATTATAAAAGGGTAAATTTGACCCAATAGTTATTGTTGAAAAATTATGTTTTTCATCAGTAGCAAAATCAATCAGTTCTCCTGATAAAGTGGGAGTTAATTTGCAAATATTTATATGCGTAACTTCTTCAATTTCTTCAAACTGATTATTGTCAATCCAACCTTCGTAATTGTCAAACGCTAATCGTATTTTACTCCACTTCTTTCTTTTTTCTAATACTTTGAAATGTTCTCCAAATAATACTTGAGAAACCATTTCACTTGAATCGTTAGGTTCAAACCTTAAAGGAACAATACTTAAATTACAAATTCCGTAAAGCATAAAAAATCACATTCTTTCAATTATTATTGCGCTTGCTCCTCCGCCACCATTACAAATTCCAGCAGCACCTATTCTTGCATTATTCTGTTCTAAAATTGATGTTAAGGCTATCACAATTCTTGCTCCTGACATACCTAGTGGATGACCTAATGAAACAGCACCACCATTTACATTCACTTTTTCAGCATTTAAATTTAAAATTTTAATATTTGCCAATCCAACTACAGAAAAAGCTTCATTTAATTCAAAATAATCAACATCATTAATACTAATGTTTCCTTTTTTCAAGGCTTTTGGAAGTGCTTTTGCTGGTGCAGTAGTAAACCACTTTGGTTCTTGTGAAGCATCTGCGTAACTTACAATCTTAGCTATAGGTGTTAAATTTAGTTCGTTAGCTTTTTCTAAGCTCATTAAAACCAACGCAGCCGCACCATCGTTTAAAGTAGAGGCATTAGCAGCAGTTACTGTTCCATCTTTACTAAAAACAGGGCGTAATGAAGAAATCTTTTCAATATTTACGTTTTTATATTCTTCATCTTCTGAAAAAATAATTGGCTCACCTTTTCTCTGTGGAATTTCAACAGGAACTATTTCGTTTGTAAAATTTCCGTTTTCCCATGCAATTTTTGATTTTCTGTAAGATTCCATTGCAAAATTATCTTGATCTTCTCTTGAAAATTCATATTCTTGAGCACATAAATCCCCACAAGTACCCATATGTTTTTGATTATAAACATCGGTCAATCCATCCAGTAATAAACCATCTTCAACCTTTAAATTCCCAAGTTTTGTAGCTTTTCTTCCTGAGATATAATGGGGTATTTGACTCATATTTTCCATTCCTCCTGCAACAACAATTTCAGCATCTCCTAGCTTTATTGCTTGCGCAGCAATCATTATAGATTTCATCCCTGAGGCACATACTTTATTAATAGTTGTGCAAGGTACGGTATCTGGTATTCCGGCAAAAATTGCCGCCTGTTTTGCAGGTGCCTGCCCTAAACCAGCAGCTATAACATTGCCCATATATACTTCGTTAATGAGCTCTGGTGATAAATTTATTTTATCTAAAGCACCTCTAATTGCTGTAGCTCCTAATTTTGTTGCAGAAATGCTTGATAAACTTCCTAAAAAACTACCAATAGGAGTTCTTGCAACTGATACAATTACTACTTCTTTCATTGTTGTCAAATTATTTAAATGCGAATTTAATCATTTTTATGCAATAAGTTAGTTTAAAAAAAAGACTTCATAAATTGCGGTTATTACAAGTGCAAAAATAATTTTATTGGTATATTGAAGAATTAATAGTTTGAGAAAAAAATAATTCAATAAAGTATTCTAATAAAAAAGCACTTACAATTCAAGCAAGTAAATAATTATTGCTACTTTTGGGAGGCAAATGCTTACTTCGTGAAAAAAATAATAAACAAAATTCTTGTCAACCATTCGTTAATTTATAAGCTGTTTTTGTATGTTTTAGCAGTTTTTTTAGTCGTGTATTTATTTCCAAAAGGAGGTCATTTTAAGTATGAGTTTCAAAAGGGAAAACCTTGGCAATACGAAAATTATTATGCTCCTTTTGATTTTGCTATACAAAAATCAGAAGGTGAAATAACTGCTGAAAAAGAACAAATTAAAGAAACTTCAAAGCAGTATTTTAATTATGATAACAAAGTTGTACAACGAGTTAATAATGCGATAGATAAAAAAGTAGAGGAAGTTTTATTTAACTCAAATATAACTGATGTTGATAAGGACATATTAAAAATTAGAATTTCAAGAATACTTTCATCTATTTATGAATTTGGACTTATTGAAAGTGAAAAATTCAATAAAATTAAAAGAAATGTTATTACCTTGAAAAGAGGAAATGAAATTCAAGATATTCAACCTAGTCGTTTTTTTGAAACCACCAAAACATTGAATTATATTAATTCACAAATTGGAGTTCAACCTTTTACTCAAGAAGAAAATAGTATACTCAATATTATTTACGAACAGCTTAGACCAAACATTGAATTTAATATACAATTAACAGAAAAAACATTAAACGAAGCTATTAATGAAATTTCATTTACAAAGGGTTTAGTGTCAGAGGATGAGCGAATTATATTTAAGGGAGATATAGTTGAAGGAAAAAAACTAGAAGTATTAAACTCATTGAAAAATGAATTTGAATCGCAGGTTTGGAGCAAATCTAATTATAATTGGATTGTTTTTGGTTATACTTTATTAGTAGCTTTGGCTTTTTTAATGTTACTACTGTTTTTAAGGAAATACAGATTTGAAATTTTTAAAAATAATAATAAAGTAACCTTCATTTTTACAAATATATTATTAGTAGTTTTATTAATTACTGTAATTGTGAAGTTTAACGCAAAGTATATTTATGTAGCCCCCATTGTAATTTTACCATTAGTATTAAAAGCGTTTTTCGATGCCCGTTTAGGATTGTTTACATATGTTTTAACAGTATTATTATTAGGTTTTATTGTACCAAATAGTTTTGAATTTATTTTTGTTCAAATTATAGCTGGTATTGTTACTATTTTAACAATTTCAGAGCTTTATAAAAGAGCTAATTTGTTTATTTCAGTGTTGCAAATTATGTTAGTTTATTTTGTTTCGTATTTTGCGTTTTCAATTATTCAGGAAGGAAATGCACATAGTTTAAATTGGGAAAATTTTGTTTATTTTGCTTTAAATGGTGCGGCAACACTATTTGTGTTACCTCTTATTTACATTTTTGAAAAAGTATTTAGATTGGTTTCTGATGAATCTCTAAAAGAATTATCAAATACCAATTCTAAATTATTAAGAGCATTGGCTGAAAAAGCACCAGGTACTTTTCAACATTCATTACAAGTTGCAAATTTAGCTGAAGCTGCTGCAAACGAGGTAAATGCAAATGCAATGCTAGTTAGAACCGGCGCACTGTATCATGATGTAGGGAAAATGTTAAATCCAATGTTTTTTACTGAAAATCAATCTACAAATGTAAATCCACATAATGAATTAACACCTAAAGATAGCGCCCAAATAATTATCAATCACATTATAAAAGGAGTTGAATTAGCTAAAAAAAATCATTTACCCGATAGGATTATTGATTTTATAAGAACTCACCACGGTACTTCATTGGTTTATTATTTTTATAAGAAGGAAGAAGAAATTGAGGGTGGCGAGGTTGATAAAAAATATTTTCAATATCCAGGTCCAATTCCTTTTTCAAAAGAAACAGCAATTTTAATGATGTGTGATGCAGTTGAAGCAGCTTCAAAAAGTTTGAAAGAACCTTCGACTCAATTAATTGATGATTTGGTTGAAAAGGTTGTAACTGGCCAAATAGAAAATGGTCAGTTTATGAATGCCGATGTTACATTTAAGGAGCTTCAAACAATTAAAAAGGTGTTAAAGAAGAAGTTAAAAAATATTTACCATTTACGAATTGAATACCCCGAGTAAATAAGCTTGAAAAATAGTCAAAAAAAGTAAAAAAATGTTGTGTAAATGTAATTGTAGTGTTACATTTGCACTCGCAAAAATAAGTTCTTTTGCATATGTTTTACTGAAAAACAGGAGAGGTGCCGGAGTGGTCGAACGGGGCTCCCTGCTAAGGAGTTGTACCCGCAAGGGTACCGGGGGTTCGAATCCCTTCCTCTCCGCAATGTTTTTCGGGGTGTAGCGTAGCCCGGTTATCGCGCCGCGTTTGGGACGCGGAGGTCGCAGGTTCGAATCCTGCCACCCCGACATTTTAGAGTTACTGGTCGCGTAGCTCAGCTGGATAGAGCATCTGCCTTCTAAGCAGACGGTCACAGGTTCGAATCCTGTCGCGATCACTAAAGCACTTAACAAATAGTGCTAAAACCTTGTAAATCATTTGATTTACAAGGTTTTTTATTTTATAGACTATTTTTCAATCTAAATTCTATTAAATTTTTTTCA